>OHJU01000739.1_pt1 | contig 16995 bp, 10 predicted proteins | sample 1568711 | NCBI WGS metagenome assembly OHJU01 (sample SAMEA3879574, study PRJEB24766) | human gut metagenome | biome: human-associated habitat; feature: feces | place: USA | collected 1985/1987 | reverse complement strand
TGGTCGCGCATGACGTTCCCTACGGTCATCAGCAGACGCCGCCCGAGGCTTCCGCCCGGGTGCAGGCGCGCGAAATCGACGCTCGTGAACCCCCGCATCTGCATCAGCGACACGGCCAGCGCATCGCCCATAGCGATCTGCGCCGTGGTTGACGAAGTGGGCGCGAGGTGCAGGATGCAGGCCTCGTGGCGCACGGCCACGTCGAGGTGCACGTCCGAATTGCGGGCCAACGTCGATTCGGGATTGCCCGTCATCGAAATCAGCTTGTTGCCGTTGGTATGGATAAACGGCACGATCTTGAGGATTTCATCCGTCTCGCCCGAATAAGAGAGCGCCAGCACGGTATCTTCCGGAGAGATCATTCCCAGATCGCCATGAAAAGCCTCGCCCGGATGCAGGAAGAAACTCGGCGTACCGGTGCTCGCCAGCGTCGCGGCGATCTTGCGGCCGATCAGCCCCGATTTTCCCATTCCGGTCACCACGAGCTTGCCCCGGCTGTGCAGGATAAGTTCGACAGCGCACACGAAATCATCGCCCAGCGTCTGTTCGAGATGCTTGAGCGCCAGCGCTTCGGTATGGATCGTCTTTCGGGCCAGCGAGAGGATATCGGCCCGCTTGTCTGCGGTCATATTATAGCAAAGATTTTATTACGTTTTCCAAATCATTCAGATAAAGCATGTTCGGACCGTCACTCAAAGCATGATCGGGATCGGGATGCACCTCGAAGAAGAAACCGTTGGCACCGAACGCCCGGGCTGCCCGGGCCATGGCAGGCACGAACTCGCGGTTACCGCCCGTCTTGCCGCCGGCGGCACCGGGGCGCTGTACGGAATGCGTGCAGTCCATGACGACCGTCGAAGCGATACCGAGCATATCGGGAATGTTGCGGAAATCGACCACCAGGTTGTTGTAGCCGTACATATTGCCACGTTCGGTAAGCCAAACCTCACCGGCACCGGCCTTCATCGCCTTTTCATAAGGGTATCGCATATCTTCACCCGAAAGGAACTGCGCTTTCTTGATATTGACCGTACGTCCCGTACGGGCCGCAGCGACCAACAGATCGGTCTGGCGGCAAAGAAACGCCGGAATCTGGATCACATCGACGACTTCACCGACCGGAGCGGCCTGACAGGATTCGTGAATGTCGGTCAGCAGCCGCAGCCCCCACTTCGACCGAACGTCGGCGAGCATCCGAAGGCCCTTTTCCAGCCCCGGCCCCCGGAACGACGAAATCGACGTGCGGTTGGCCTTGTCGAACGAAGCCTTGAAAATGATTTCGACGCCCAGCCGGCGATTGATGTCCGCCAGCGTCGCAGCGACCGTATCGAGCAATTCCGCCGATTCGATCACGCAGGGACCGGCTATAAAGAGAGGTTTTTTATCCATGATTCTATCGCTTCATTCGTTTCAAAAATTCCTCGGCGGCCGCCAAATCTTCGGGCGTGTCGATGCCGATGGTTTCCACGTCGGAAATACCCACGCCGATCCTGTAGCCGTTCTCCAGCCAGCGCAACTGTTCAAGCGACTCGGCCTTCTCCAGCGAAGATTGCGGCAAGGCCGTCACCTCGGCGAGCACCTTCGTACGAAAGGCATACATACCGATATGTTTATAGAAAGTATGTTTCGCCAGCCACTCCGACCGCTCCACCCCCCGCAGGTAGGGAATCACCGAACGCGAAAAGTAGATCGCCCGCGACTCGCCGTCGAGCACTACTTTCGGCGAATTGGGATTTTCGAGCGCCGCCAGTCCGTCCGACTCGGCAAAGGGCCGCACCAGGGTAGCGATGTCCGTACCCGGCACGTCGAAGCAGCGCATGATCGCCCGAAGCTGTTCCGGACGGATGAAAGGCTCGTCGCCCTGCACGTTGATCACGGCGTCGTACTCCCGGCCGAGCTTTCCATAAGCCTCCCAGCAACGGTCGGTGCCGCTGCGGTGCTCGGCCGAAGTCATCACGGCACGACCGCCGAACTCCTCGACGGCACGCAGGATCCGCTCGTCGTCGGTCGCCACGACCGCATCGGGCAGCACGCCGGTCACCTGTTCATACACCCGGCGGATGACGGGCTTTCCCCCGAGCATCGCCAGCGGCTTGCCCGGGAAGCGGGTCGATGCATAGCGGGCGGGAATGATCGCAACAAACTCCATAACTCGTGACTCTATCTGTTTCAAGTCGCTAAAATACGAAAAAAGCGGGACATTGCGTCCCGCTTTTCAAATTAACACGGATTATTTCTTCTCCTCGAGAGCCAAACGCAACACATCCTCGTTCGTCCGCACGTAGTGGAACGTCAGACCGTCGATGTACTCCGCCTTGATCTCCGAGATGTCCTTGCGGTTGTCTTCCGAAAGGATCAGCTCCTTGATACCGGCACGCTTGGCCGCCAGGATCTTCTCCTTGATACCGCCTACCGGCATTACACGTCCCCGCAGGGTCGTCTCTCCGGTCATGGCGATACGCTCGCGCACCTTGCGCCCCGTATAGGTCGAAACGATCGAGGTGACCATCGTGATACCCGCCGAAGGACCGTCCTTGGGAATGGCTCCCTCCGGTACGTGGATGTTGATGTCGTTCTTCTCGAACATTTCGGGATCGATACCCAACTCCTTGTGGTGCGCCATCACCCACTCGTGGGCGATCGTCGCCGACTCCTTCATCACCTCGCCCAGGTTACCCGTCAGGCTCACTTTGCCCTTGCCGGGGGTCAGCACCGACTCGATGTAGAGGATATCGCCGCCGACCTCGGTCCAAGCCAGGCCGGTGACTACGCCGACCATGTCCCCGACCTCGTACTCTTCGCGCAGGAATTTCGGGATGCCGAGAATCTTCTCGACATCGGCCTGCGTAAGCTCCGGCGTATAAGCCTCCTCGAAAGCGATCTGCTTGGCCCGGTAGCGGGCGATCTTCGCCAGGTGCTTGTCCAGCGAACGGACACCCGACTCGCGGGTATAGCCCGCGATAACCTGCTCGACGACCTCGGGCGTCAGCACCAACTGCCCCTCGGGAATGCCGTGCGCCGTCATCTGCTTGGGCAGCAAGTGGTCAAGGCCGATCCGCACCTTCTCTTCGAGAATGTAGCCCGGAATGTTGATCATCTCCATACGGTCGCGCAGCGCCGGGTTGATGTTGCCGATGTTGTTGGCCGTGGCGATGAAAAGCACTTTCGAAAGGTCGTACTCCGTATCGAGGTAGTTGTCGTGGAACGTCGTATTCTGTTCAGGATCGAGCACTTCGAGCAGCGCACTCGACGGGTCGCCGTGATTGCTTACGGTCACCTTGTCCACCTCGTCGAGGATGATGACCGGATTGGACGACCCGCAGCGTTTGATGGTCTGGATGATCCGGCCCGGCATGGCGCCGATGTAGGTGCGGCGGTGTCCGCGAATCTCCGACTCGTCGTGCAGGCCGCCCAGCGAAATACGGCCGAACTTGCGGCCCAGCGCCGCGGCCACCGACTTGCCCAGCGAGGTCTTGCCTACGCCCGGAGGGCCGTACAGACAGAGGATCGGGGATTTCAAGTCGCCTTTCAGCTTGATGACGGCCAAATGCTCCAACAGACGCTCTTTCACTTCGTCCAGCCCGAAATGGTCGTGGTCGAGCTGCTCGCGTGCGCATTTCAGATCGAGATTATCCTGCGTCACATCGTTCCAGGGCAGCTCGAGCATCAGTTGCAGATAGGTAACTTGCACCGAATATTCGGCCACGGCGGGATTGAGCCGTTCGAGCTTGGTGATCTCCTTCTCGAAAAGTTCGGCCACCTCCTTGGGCCAGTTCTTCTTGGACGCCTTCTCGCGCAATCCCTCCAGCTCGCTGTCGGCACCTTCGCCCAGCTCGTCCTGAATCGTGCGCATCTGCTGCTGCAGGTAGTAATCGCGCTGCTGCTTGTCGATCTCCTGCTTGACACGGCTCTGGATCTCGTTCTTCAGCTCGACGAGCTGCTGCTCGCGCACCAGAATCTCCAACAACTTGCGGGCACGGGCCAGCAGACCGGGAGACTCCAGCAGCGACTGGCGGTCTTCGTCCGAAAGCTCGAGGTTCGAACAGATGAAGTTGATGATTCCCCGCTTGGAGTCGATATTCTTGATGGCGAACGCCGCCTCCTTGGGCATGTCCGGCGAAATAGCGATGATACCCAGCGCAATGTCGCGGATCGAATCCACGAGAGCCTCGAACTCCAGGCTCTTTACATCGGGAGAAGAGTCGCGCAACGGCGTCACGCTGGCCTGGAAATAAGGTTCCGTGGAGACATACTCCTTCACCTCGATTTTCTCCAGTCCGTTCAGAATCACCGTCAGGTTACCGTTGGGCATCTCCAGAATCTTGATAATACGGGCCGCAGTGCCGACCTTATACATATCGTCCGGCGCCGGGTCTTCGACTTCGCTTTCGCGTTGCAGCACGGCCCCCAGCAATCCGTTGCGCTCGTTCACTTCGCGCACCAGCCGGATGCTCTTCTCTCGGCCGACCGTAATCGGCGTGATCGCTCCGGGAAACAGCACCGAACTGCGCAAGGTCAATATCGGCAATATTTCGGGCACGTTGACCTCTTCCAACACCTCGTCCCCGCCCGTTACGATGGGAATGACGTGATGGCGTCCGTCCAGGACATCGGGCAGTGCCTTCAGATCGTCCATGTCGATGTTTTTTATTTTATCCTTCTTACTCATATTTTTCTCTTTTACCGAAAACAGGTGCAGCCCCGTACGTCGAACGGATTTCCTTTCGGAAAATTCCGTTTCTCCCGCCTCCCTACAGTTTCTCCTTTCCTCAATCGGGGAAGTTTTTAAGTACAGCGGGCACCTATTTCTTAAAAAATTTACAGATTTTGCAAAGATAACGATTTTCCTCCTAATTTTATTTCATATTAACAGAATGTTCATAACTTTGCAAATCCTGTACAAATTATAAATATCCCACATAATATGATGCAAATCGCCGACAAATACGCCCCGCAGCAGATCGAATCCAAATGGTACGACTACTGGATGGAGCACCGCCTTTTCCATTCCGAACCCGATGAACGGGAACCCTATACGATCGTCATCCCGCCACCCAACGTCACGGGTATGCTCCACATGGGACATATGCTCAACAACACGTTGCAGGACGTACTGGTGCGCCGCGCCCGCATGCAGGGCAAGAACGCCTGCTGGGTTCCGGGCACCGACCACGCCTCGATCGCCACGGAAGCCAAGGTGGTGGCCAAGCTCAAGGCCGAGGGGATCGAGAAATCGTCGCTCTCGCGCGAAGAGTTCCTGCGTCATGCCTGGGACTGGAAAGAGAAATACGGCGGCGTGATCCTGCAACAACTGCGCAAGCTGGGCGCCTCGTGCGACTGGGAACGCACCTGCTTCACGATGGACGAAGCTCGTACCGAAAGCGTCCTGCGGGTCTTCTGCGACCTCTACGAAAAGGGGTTGATTTACCGGGGCGTACGCATGGTCAATTGGGACCCGTCGGCCCAGACCGCCCTTTCGGACGAAGAGGTGGTATTCAAAGAGTCGCACGGCAAACTCTACTACCTGCGCTACCGGGTCGAAGGCACCGACCGCACGATCATCGTCGCCACGACACGGCCCGAAACGATCCTCGGCGATACGGCCCTCTGCGTCAATCCCGACGACGAACGCTACGCCTGGCTGCCCAAAGACGCCCGGGTCATCGTCCCGCTGGTGGGCCGGTCGGTGCCCGTGATCCGCGATACGTACGTGGACATCGCTTTCGGCACGGGTGCCCTGAAGGTTACTCCGGCGCACGACGTGAACGACTATATGCTCGGTGAAAAATACGGGCTCGAATCGATAGACATCTTCAACGACGACGGCACGATCAACGACAAGGTAGGGCTTTATGCCGGTATGGAGCGCTTCGCCCTGCGCAAACAGATCGAAAAGGATCTCGACGCGGTCGGCCTGCTGGAGAAAACCGAAGACTACACCAATAACGTGGGTTATTCCGAACGTACCGGCGTAGCGATCGAACCCAAGCTCTCGATGCAGTGGTTCCTCTCGATGCAGGAGCTGGCCGTACCGGCGACGAAGGCCGTGATGGAGGACGCGATCCGTTTCGTGCCCGAGAAATACAAGAACACCTACCGCCACTGGATGGAGAACATCAAGGACTGGTGCATCTCGCGCCAGCTCTGGTGGGGCCAGCGCATTCCGGCCTGGTATCTGCCCCAAGGCGGCTACGTAGTGGCCCTCAACGCAGACGAGGCACTGGAGAAAGCCCGGGCCAAGAGCGGCGACGCCTCGCTGACGCTCGCCGATCTGCGGCAGGACGAGGACGTGCTCGACACCTGGTTCTCGTCGTGGCTGTGGCCCATCTCGGTATTCGACGGCATCCGCCGCCCGAATAACAAAGACATCGAATACTACTATCCGACCAACGATCTGGTAACCGGTCCCGACATCATCTTCTTCTGGGTGGCCCGCATGATCATGGCCGGTTACGAATACCGGGGTGAGAAGCCTTTCGGTCACGTCTATTTCACGGGGATCGTGCGCGATAAAATCGGCCGCAAGATGTCCAAACAGCTCGGCAACTCGCCCGATCCGCTCGACCTGATCGCCCAGTTCGGCGCCGACGGCATGCGCGTGGCGATGCTGCTCTCGTCCTCGGCGGGCAACGACGTGATGTTCGACGAGGCGCTCTGCGAACAGGGACGCAATTTCGGCAACAAGATATGGAACGCCTACCGGCTGGTCAACGGCTGGACGGTCGATCCGGCCCTCGCGCAAGGCGAAAACAACCGTCTGGCGATCGAATGGTTCCGGCAAACGCTCGCCAAGACGCTGCGTCAGGTCGAATCGGACTTCGCCTCCTACCGTATCTCGGAAGCCTTCATGAATCTGTATAAACTCTTCTGGGACGACTTCAGCGGCTGGTACCTCGAAATGATCAAACCGGCCTACCAATGCCCGATCGACCGGCCGACGCTGGAAGCCACGTGCGGTTTCTTCGACGACCTGCTGCGTCTGCTGCACCCCTTCATGCCGTTCGTCACCGAAGAGATCTGGCAGGACCTGGCACCCCGCAAGGCAGGCGAGTCGATCATGGTCCAGCGCATGCCCGAAGCACGGGAGATAGACGAGGCGCTGCTGGGCCGGTTCGAACTGACGAAAGAGGTCGTAACGGCCGTCCGCAACGTCCGCAAGCAGAAAAACATTCCGCAGAAAGACCCCCTGACGCTCCGGGTGATCGCCGACGAGAACTACCCGGCGGAATACGCTCCCGTCCTGCAGAAAATGGGCAACCTCTCGCAGATCGAAACCACCCGGGAGAAAGATCCTTCGGCCGTCGGATTCCTCGTCAAGACCACGCAATACTTCGTACCGATGGAAGGCATGATCGACATCGAGGCCGAACGCAAAAAACTCGCAGGCGAACTGGAATACCTCGAAGGATTCCTCGCCAGCGTGCAAAAGAAGCTCTCGAACGAAAGGTTCGTTTCGTCGGCTCCCGAGAAAGTCGTGGCCAACGAACGGGCCAAACAGGCCGACGCCGAAGCCAAGATCGCCGCGCTTCGGGAACAACTGGCCACCTTGAAATAACTCATCACGAAACATTCAACTCCTCTCTCCGGCTTACAACAGCAGAGAGAGGAGTTTATACCCGACTATGCCGGAAATCACCATCTATACCGACGGCTCGGCCCTGGGCAATCCCGGTCCGGGTGGTTACGGAGCGGTCCTGATATCGGGACGGTTCCGCAAGGAGGTGTCGCAGGGTTACCGCCTGACGACCAACAACCGCATGGAGCTGCTGGCCGTCTGCGTAGCCCTCGAAATGCTGAAGTTCGAGGGCAGCGACGTGACGATCTACTCCGATTCGAAATACGTGGTCGATGCCGTGGAGAAACGCTGGGTATTCGGCTGGGAGAAGAAAGGGTTCGCCGGCAAGAAGAACCCCGATCTCTGGACTCGCTTCCTGCGCTCCTACCGCCGTCACAACGTCCGTTTCGTCTGGGTCAAGGGTCATGCCGATACGGTCGAAAACAACCGCTGCGACCAACTGGCCGTAGCCGCAGCCAACGACAGGGCGCACCTGCTGGAAGATACCGGATATGTTCCGGGCAATGGAGAGTAAGCCATATAATAGCATAAAAAACCCCGAAACACGACGAAATATCCCGGGACTTTCTTAAAAACTATCCGGTCACACGGCCGTCCGAACTCGGAACGGCATTCCTCCACTCACCTCCTGCCCCTATCTCTTTAACTTACTTCCGCACATAAGCTCGCTCGATCTCCGCGATATAGACCTCGTGATAATCGTGCTGGGGATACCATTTCGTATCGCACCTGCGATCGACGAACTCTTCGGGCCGGATCTTTCCGACATAGAGCTTGCGGCATTGCAGGATCAGGCGTGCTTCGGCCGGCGCAGGCACTCCGTCGTCCGTACAGGCGACCGTCAGTCCGGCATTGCGGATCTTATCCTCCGTACGGCCGGTACGACTGCCGCAATATTCGAGAGCCGCATGGTACTCAGGTGAGAAAAACGAGAGGGTCACCCGCTCCTCGCGATCGACGAATTCCCGCGTATAACGCTGCGGACGTATCACGAACTGTGCCACAGGACGTCCCCAGATGAAGCCGATCATACCCCAACTGGCGGTCATCGCATTGCAACTTTCTCCGTTCCCGGCCGTGATGAGCATCCACTCCCGGCCGATGGCCCGGATAAAATTATCGGTAATTTCAGCGGGATCGATCTGTTTGAAATTTTCCATAATCTATTTGTTCCTTTTTGTGATTCCAACCTGTTACAAAAATAACATTCTTTTCCTAAAATCGGATCGCCGGATTGCACATCCTGATTAATTTGCTATATTTGCCCCTACTTTACCCCGAAACAATAACCGATCCGGAATCTATGTTCAAAACATACATGCGCCTGCTGGGATTCGTCAGCCCGATCTCGAAATACGCCGTTCCCTACTTCTTTTACGCGCTGCTGTACGCCCTGTTCAACACGCTCACCTACGCCATGATCCTCCCGATCATGGACACGTTGTTCGACGACAAGAACTCCTATGTCTTCCAACCCGTTTACGACTTTCCCGTGCACGGGCTCTCGTTCTCGGATATCGATGCCTCGCAGATGTTGAGCTACGTCTATACGCAACTGTTCGGGACGGATTTCACGATGTCGAAAATGCTTCTCCTGCTCGCCTGCGGTACGATCGTAATGAACCTGTTGAGCAATTTCTTCCGCTACATGAGCGCCTGGACGGTCGAAAACATGCGCGTCAGATCGCTGCAACGCATGCGCAACGATCTGTTCAACAAAATAATGGGGATGAACGCCGGATATTTCAGCGATCAGCGCAAGGGCGATCTCATGTCGCGCATCACGCAGGATGTCATGGTGGTTCAATACTGCATCACCAACACGCTGCAAGTCGCCTTCCGCGATCCGCTGCTTATTATCGGTTACGTGATCTACATGCTCCTCGTATCGTGGCAGTTGTCCCTGTTCGCCATCCTGTTCCTGCCCGTAGTGGCGCTCATTATCGGACGGATCGTCAAAAAACTGCGCCACCCGGCCCTCAAAGGGCAGGAACGCATGGGCGACATGGTAAGCGTGCTCGACGAATCGCTTTCAGGCATCAAGGTCATCAAAAGTTACAACGCCACCGACTATATCCGCCGCAAATTCTCCGAGTTCAACGCCGAATTTTCGCGCCTGATGCTCTCGATGGCCCGCCGTCAGCAACTGGCTTCGCCGATGAGCGAATTTCTCGGCCTGACGGCCGTCGCGGTACTGATCGTTTTCGGCGGTTCGCTCGTCATGAACGGATCGCTTTCGGCCGGCGGATTCGTCGGCTTCATCGCCGTATTCTCGCAAATCACCCGCCCCGTGCGCTCGTTCATCGACCAGTTCGCCAATATCAACCAGGGTATCGCTGCGGGTGAACGCATCTTCGACGTGCTCGATTCCGAACCGGAAATCCAGGACAAACCCGACGCCAAGACGTTGGACGGCCTGCACGAGAAGATCGAATTCCGCAATGTACACTTCTCCTACGACGGCAGCCGGGAGGTGATCGACGGCATCTCGTTCGACATCCGTCGGGGAGAAACCGTGGCTCTGGTCGGTCCTTCGGGCGGCGGCAAATCCACCCTCAGCGAACTGATCCCCCGCTTCTACGACACTACGGGCGGCGACATCCTGATCGACGGGGTTTCGATCCGTGACTACACGCAGGAGAGCCTGCGTGCCCACATGAGCATCGTTGCGCAAGATACCGTGCTGTTCAACGACACCATCGAAAACAACATCGCCATGGGACGCCGGGGAGCGACGCACGAAGAGATCGTCGCTGCGGCCAAAATCGCCAACGCCCACGACTTCATCATGGAGTGTCCGTCGGGCTACGACACCAACATCGGCGACCGGGGCGCCAAACTATCGGGCGGTCAGCGCCAGCGCCTGAGCATCGCCCGAGCCGTACTCAAGAACCCCGAAATCCTGATTCTGGACGAAGCGACTTCGGCCCTCGACACCGAAAGCGAAAAGCTCGTCCAGGACGCACTTAACTCCCTGTTGCAAGGCCGCACTTCGATCGTAATCGCCCACCGCCTTTCGACCATCCACAACGCCGACAAAATCATCGTCATCGAACGGGGTCGGATCGCCGAGCAAGGCACTCACCCGGAGTTGATGGCTAAAAACGGCATCTACGCCAAGCTGATCGAGATGCAGAGCTTCGATTAAAAGCCGATTCCCATGACCGAAAAGGAGAAAATGCTGGCCGGAGAGTGGTTTCATCCCAACGACGCGGAACTCGAACAGGACCGCACCAGGGCCCGCCACCTCACCCATCGGCTCAACGTCACACTCAAAGACAAGGACGCGACCTATCTGGCGACGCTCCGGGAACTCTGTCCGGGGGTCGAAGCCATGATCCGCGCCCCTTTCTACTGCGATTACGGTTACAACATCTCCATCGGCAAAGGGTCCTACGTCAATTTCAACTGCGTCTTTCTCGACCTCGGGCCGATTCGCCTGGGACAACGCTGTCTGATAGGTCCCGGCGTACAGCTTCTGACGGCCGTGCATCCGATGGACGCCACGGAACGGGCTACGGGCAAAGAAAAAGGAGCGGGCATCGAGATCGGCGACGACTGCTGGCTGGGCGGCGGCGTGATCGTCTGTCCCGGCGTCAAGATAGGCTGCCGCTGCGTCATCGGCGCCGGCAGCGTGGTCACGCACGACATTCCCGACAATTCGGTCGCTGCAGGCAATCCGGCCCGCGTTATCCGCACCGCAACCGACGAATAAATCCGCCGCTTCGGAAAATCGCTCTCGGAATCCTGCAACAGCTTCCGCCACAACCCGTTGTCTGCATACAAAAAACTGCTATCCGAGATCTATTTATTCGCATTTTTTCATAACTTTGCATGTTGGTAAAATCCGCCGCCGGCTTCCCGCACGAAACAGGCGGCACACAGCGAATTCCGGCGCTGCCGAATACGACAAAGACAGGTAACAGCTCCGCATTCGGGGCTGTCCGGCGGAATCGGGCCGGATCGGATTCTGCCAGCCCATGAAAACGACGATTGAAAACAACAGGATATGAAGTTCAAAGAATATAAAGGCCTCGATCTGCCGGGGTTGGCCGCCGACGTACTGAAAGAGTGGGACGCACAGGACACGTTCCACAAAAGCATCTCCACCCGCGAGGGTCATCCCACCTTCGTCTTTTACGAAGGACCTCCCTCAGCCAACGGCACGCCGGGCATCCATCACGTCATGGCCCGCACGATCAAGGATATCTTCTGCCGTTACAAGACGCAGCAAGGTTACCTCGTTCACCGCAAGGCCGGATGGGACACGCACGGACTGCCTGTAGAGTTAGGCGTCGAAAAGAAACTCGGCATCACCAAGGAGGACATCGGGCGCACAATCTCCATAGAGGAGTACAACCGCGCCTGCCGCGAGGCGGTGATGGAGTACACGGGCCTGTGGGAAGAACTCACGCGCAAAATGGGTTATTGGGTCAATATGGACGACCCCTACATCACTTACGACAACAAATACATCGAAACCCTCTGGTGGCTTCTGAAACAGCTCTTCGACAAGGGATTGCTCTACAAAGGTTACACCATCCAGCCCTACTCGCCGGCCGCCGGCACGGGGCTTTCGACCCACGAACTGAACCAGCCGGGCTGCTACCGCGACGTGAAGGACACCACCTGCACGGCGCAGTTCAAAATCATCCGCGACGAGCGGAGCGAAAAACTCTTCGACGGCGCCGAAGGCGATCTCTACTTCCTGGCCTGGACCACCACGCCCTGGACACTGCCGTCGAATACCGCACTGGCCGTAGGTCCCGAAATCGAATACGTGCGCGTCAAATGCCGCAACCCCTATACGGATGCCCCCCAGACTGTCATCCTGGCCAAAGAACTGCTGGGGTCGTATTTTACCCCCAAGATGGAGGGCAAGTTCGAAATCGACCCGGTCGCCTACAAAGGCCCGGACTTCGAAGGCATCCGCTACGAACAGCTCATCCCCTGGGTGAAGCCTGCGGGCGATGCGTTCCGCGTCATCCTGGGCGACTACGTGACCACCTCCGACGGTACGGGTATCGTACATATCGCCCCGACGTTCGGTGCGGACGACGACCGCGTGGCCCGCGCCGCAGGCATCGCCCCGCTGTTTATGGTCGATAAGGCGGGCAAGAATCAGCCGATGGTCGATCGCAAGGGACGGTTCTTCCTGCTCGAAGAGCTCGACCCGACCTTCATACGCGACAACGTCGATACAGCGGCCTATTCCCAATGGGCGGGCCGTTACGTGAAAAACGCCTACGACGATTCGCTCGCCGCCGACGCGCCGACGCTCGACGTCGATCTCTCAGTGATGCTCAAGGCCGAGAACAAGGTTTTCAAGATCGAAAAGCACACCCACTCCTACCCCCACTGCTGGCGTACGGACAAACCGGTGCTCTACTATCCGCTCGACTCCTGGTTCATCCGGACTACTGCACTGCGCGACCGGATGATCGAACTCAACAAGACAATCCGCTGGAAGCCGGAATCGACCGGAACGGGACGCTTCGGCAAGTGGCTCGAAGGTCTGGTGGACTGGAACCTCTCGCGCTCGCGCTTCTGGGGCACGCCGCTGCCGATCTGGGCAACGGAGGATTACTCGGAGATGAAGTGCATCGGCTCGGTCGAAGAGCTCGTCGCCGAGATCGAAAAATCCGTCGCGGCAGGTCTGATGAAGGAGAATCCCTACAAGAACTTCAAGCCGGGCGACCTCTCCAAAGAGAACTACTCGACCGACCGGATCGACCTGCACCGTCCTTACGTGGACAATATCGTGCTGGTTTCCTCCAAAGGAGAACCGATGCGGCGCGAACCGGATCTGATCGACGTATGGTTCGACTCGGGCGCCATGCCGTATGCCCAGCTGCACTACCCCTTCGAGCACGGCGGCGACTACTTCAAGAGCGTCTATCCGGCTGATTTCATCGCCGAAGGCGTCGATCAGACGCGCGGATGGTTCTTCACGCTGCATGCCATCGCCACGATGCTCTTCGACTCGGTAGCTTTCAAGAACATCATTTCGAACGGCCTGGTGCTTGACAAGAACGGCAACAAAATGTCCAAACGTCTGGGTAATGCCGTGGATCCCTTCGAAATACTTTCGACCTACGGCGCCGACGCGACGCGTTGGTATATGATCTCCAACTCGCAGCCCTGGGACAACCTCAAGTTCGACCGGGACGGCGTGGACGAAGTGCGCCGCAAGTTCTTCGGCACGCTCTACAACACCTACTCGTTCTTCGCCCTCTACGCCAATGTGGACGGTTTTACGGGACAGGAGCCGGAAGTTCCGATGAGCGAACGCCCGGAGATCGACCGCTGGATCATCTCCCTGCTCAATACGCTGGTCCGGAACGTCACCGAATCGCTCGAAAATTACGATCCGACGCCGGCGGCCCGTATGATCCAGGAATTCGTATGCGAAAACCTGTCGAACTGGTACGTGCGCCTCAACCGCAAGCGGTTCTGGGGCGGCGGGCTGACACGCGACAAACTGGCCGCTTACCAGACACTCTACACCTGTCTGGAAACCGTTTCGATGCTCTCCGCACCGTTCGCGCCGTTCATCTCCGACCGTATCTTACGCGATCTGAACACCGTAAGCGGCCGCCACACGGACGAATCGGTGCATCTTTCGACTTTTCCCGTCTGCGACTCCTCGCTCATCGACGGTGAATTGGAGCAGATGATGTCTATGGCCCAACAGGTTTCGTCGATGGTACTGGCCCTGCGCCGCAAGGTGAACATCAAAGTCCGCCAGCCGCTCACGAAGATACTCATTCCGATCCTCGACGCCGACACCGCACGCCGCATCGAAGCCGTCAAGGGGCTCATTATGAGCGAAGTGAATGTCAAGGAAATAGAACTGATCGAAAATACGACGGGACTCATCACCAAGCGCATCAAGCCCAACTTCAAGACCCTCGGCCCCAAATACGGCAAGCAGATGAAGCAGATCGCAGCTCTCGTGGCCGGATTCTCCCAAGACCAGATCGCCGCGATCGAGGCGTCGGCGGAAACCCTGCTGGACATGGACGGCGAAAAAATCACCGTCACCCCTGCCGATTTCGAAATCACCTCGGAAGATATGCCGGGCTGGCTCGTAGCTACGGAGGGCAAGCTGACCGTAGCCCTCGATATCACGATCACCGACGACCTGCGTGCCGAAGGTATCGCCCGCGAGCTGATCAACCGTATCCAGAACATCCGCAAGGATTCGGGTTTCGAGGTGACGGACAAAATCCGTGTAGAGATCGAACAGCAGGAGTTCGTCCTTCCCGCGCTCAAATCTTTCGCAGACTACATCGCCTCGCAAACGCTGGCTGTCGAAATCGAAGGAGTGGCTTCTCCCAGCGGCGAATTCGTCGTGGAGTCGGAGGTAGATGAGCAACCGGTTCGTATCGCGGTGACCAAAATCTGACCGAAAATAGGAGAACCTGCACGTTTCCGGCAAAAAATTTGGAAGTAACGGGAATATTGTTTAATTTAGTATAACATTATTACAAATAAAATATTGAAACTATGGCAGAAGCAGAAAAAACCCGATACAGTGACGCCGAATTGGAAGAGTTCAAGCAGCTCATTCTCAAAAAACTGGAAACAGCACGTGCGGATTACGAACTCCTGCGCGCCACGATAACCCACACCGCATCGAACGATACGGAGGATACTTCGCCGACGTTCAAGGTGCTGGAGGAGGGAGCCACTACGCTCTCCAAAGAGGAGAGCGGCCGCTTGGCAGCCCATCAAATGAAATTCATCCGCAACCTCGAAATGGCACTCGTACGCATCGAGAACAAGACATACGGCATCTGCAAAACCACCGGCAAGCTGATCCCCAAGGAGCGGCTGATGAAAGTGCCTCATGCAACCGAGTGCATCGAGGCCAAAGAAGGACGGATTCACTAAAGGATTCACCCTCCGAACGAATGTTCTTTTCGTATGGCATGAAAAGACTCCGTCCGCCACGACCAGAGATAAAAATAGGAGCGTCCTACTTGGGGATGCTCCTATTTTTATAAAAAACATCCCGCAGACGTTGTTGCCGCAGGATGTTTCCCTTTCGGGATATTAACGCTTATTGATAGGAGTTTTTCTATTCATTGTCAGCGCGTGCCGCTTTACGGCGCTGCGCTTCGATTTTTTTCGTCTTCTTCTGCCCTTCCTTCGTTACGAACCGGATCATACCGTCATACCCCTGCTCTCCGTATTGTTCAACCAACTCCGCACTCGGTTGAACAATTTGGACAGTCGCCACAGCATCGGCATCGATGTCATCCAAGTAAGAGAGATCGACCAATTCCCCGTCAACCATCACCAATGGACGCGTACCGTCTTGAGGGCTAATGGAAAACCCAAATCCCGTATCTTTGATCCGCCAAAGTCCCGGCCCGATCTTATAAGAACTTCCATTTATAAATGCGCAACCGATGCGTTTGAACTTTCGTTCCTCCGACTTTTTCGTCGTGATCTCGATCACCCCTTCCGTTCCCTTCTCGCCATAACGTTCGACTGCCTGCTCTCCTTTCAATACCGTCATCGCGTCAATTCGGGAGGGATCCAGTTGCGAAAGGCGATCGGCAGAAATTTCCTCGCCATCCAATACTATTAAACCGACCTGCTTCAGAGAACGACCGTTATCAACAACTGAAACCGAATCCGAATCCGCTCCGGTCGTATAGGTCAACGTAACGGTTTCCTCCAAAGGCTGCGCCGACATGGCAATCGATTTAGACACGGAAATCGACTTTGACACAGAAGTGCGCCCCGAGGAGGCGCCGGAAGGCTCCCTGACGACTGTCATCTTATTAGGCGTTTTGCCCGACGCATTCGACGAATAAACCGCCAAAGTCGTACGTTCTCCGGATTCATTCGTCGTAAACTCGATCACACCGTCCCGCGCCCGCTCGCCATAACGGTCCAGCAATTCGAACCCGGGTTGCAGAATCCGAACCCACAGAACCTTCCCCGCATCGATCGACTTCAAATAGTCATCATCAACCTGCCGGCCGTTAATCAACACAAGCGGTCGGGCTCCATTGAGCGGACGGATCGCAAATCCGTTTCCCGTATCCTCGATCCGATAAAGACCGGGACCTTCCTGGAAAGAGTTCCCACGCTCGAAACTACACTCCAGACGGTCGAACTGCCGGGCGCCTGCGGTCGTCGTCACATAAACCACGCCATCCGCCGCCGCCTCGCCGTAACGTCCGACAGCCCATTCGTCCTTCAAGACCGACATCGATTCGATCTCCGCTTCATTCAAAGCCTTTACCTCGGCAGCTGCGACCTTTCTGCCATCGAGCAGGAAGAGCATCGAACTCAAATCGCGACCGGAAACCACGAGCGAATCGTTCGGTGCAGCAACTTCGGAAATCCGCACCTTGACCTGCCCGTCCACCGAAGTATTACCGGTCTGAACCGTACCGGAC
>OHJU01000730.1_pt1 | contig 17086 bp, 9 predicted proteins | sample 1568711 | NCBI WGS metagenome assembly OHJU01 (sample SAMEA3879574, study PRJEB24766) | human gut metagenome | biome: human-associated habitat; feature: feces | place: USA | collected 1985/1987 | reverse complement strand
CCCCAGTTCCCGCGCCATCAGGGAGTCTGTCTTTTGGGAGAGCTTCCAGTGGATCTGCCGGATGCTGTCGCCGGGGACGTATTCCCGAATCTGGAACGTCTCCGTCAGGTCGGCGCCGGGCCGCTCCTGAGAATAGCTGTCGCTGTCCTCCTGACTGTCGGGATTGGGGATCAGATTCACCCGAATGGGGAAGGTGTCCGGCTGCACCGTCATGTGCGCTTCCGCACTGCATCCGCAGGGGACGCCGATGAGGCCGAAACAGTCATAGAGCTTCACCTGCTCCACGGATATCCGGATGCGTCCGCAATATTCACTTCCCACCCGAAGGGACGTACGCCGTTCCCTTTTGGGGAACGCCCAGGTCATGACGTTCTGGGTGCAGCGCTCGCCGTTCAGCTGATTCCGGGTCGTTACCCGGCAGCGAATACGCAGAGCGGGCAGCAGCGTGGGGTTTTCCAGACAGATCGTGACGCCGCCCTCGTCCCCTTTCCGCACCACGGCAGGTGCTTCCACCCGCACCCGAAGCCGTTTTCTCAGGAAAAGGTGGATCGGGAGGCTGCCCAGAGGCAAAACCAGCAGCGCCGCCGCCAGAGCCAGCGCGCCGCTGCTCCCGTAATACAGGGTAAGCCAGACGCAGATGCCCTCCAGCACCGCCCAACCCAATTTCATTGCGATCATAAGCAGTACCTGCTTCCGTTCGTTGTTTCGTTTATTGCTTAATCACCGGCATTTTCACAGAATCCAGAATGGCGGCAATGACCGTCTCCGGCCGCTCCTCCATCATTCTCGCCTTGGTGGTCAGCACCAGACGGTGGCAGCACACATCCGGGAACACGGCGGCCACATCCTCCGGGATGACGAAGTCCCGGCCATTGAGGTAAGCATAAGCCTTCGCCATGCGGCACACCGCCAGCGCGCCGCGGGGGCTGACGCCCAGCTGCACCATGGGGTGCTCCCGGCTGGCCTGTGTCAGCCGGGTGACATACTCGTAAACGGCGTCCTGGATTTCCGCTTTCGCCGCTTCCTGAATCAGCGCCTGCAGCTGCTCCCGGTCAACCACCGGGGTCACCCGGTTCAGGGGGTTTTCCGTGTGTCTGTCCCGCAAAATGCTGATCTGGCTTTCAAAATCGGGGTAGCCCATGCTGATCTTAATCATGAACCGGTCCATCTGAGACGGCGGCAGCATCTGCGTTCCCGCAGAACCCACGGGGTTCTGGGTCGCCAGCACTACGAAGGGCTGGGGCAGCTCATAGGTCTTGCCGTCCACCGTCACGTGCAGTTCTTCCATTGCCTCCAGCAGGGCGGACTGGGTCTTGCTGGAGGTGCGGTTGATCTCGTCGGCCAGAAGCAGATTCGTCATGACCGCGCCGGGCTTATAGACGAAGCTGCCGCTTTCCTTGTCGTAGACTGAGTAGCCGATAATGTCCGACGGAACGGTGTCGGAGGTGAACTGAACGCGCTTGGTGTCCAGTCCCAGCACTTTGGCAAAGGTCATGGCCGTGGTGGTCTTACCCACGCCGGGAACGTCCTCCATCAGCACATGGCCGCCTGCCAGGATCGCCATCAGGATTTTCTCAACAATTTCGTTTTTACCCACAACGACCGTTTCGATCTGCCGCAGGATCTCAGGAATTTTCTCATTCATTGTGATTCCCCCTATTTTTGATACGTCTTTGGGAAAAGCCAGCTTAAAAAGAGCATCTGGATACTGTACGTATCCTCTTCGGTCGTCCGGTAGTCCTCCGCGCCGCACACTCCACAGTAGCGGACTTCCTCCCCGTCTCCTGCGGGCATCCACTCGCCCCAGCTGTGGCCGGTGGCCGGGAGCGGGTCTGTGTGGGTATCGCCGCAGTCGCAGGTATACTCGACGTAGCCGTCCTCCGTGCAGGTCGGGTCAACCCGATGCGTCTCATGGTAGTCGTGCTCGTGCGGCACATGATCCGGGTCTTCCGCGCCGCAGTACCGGCAGAAGCCGTCCACGTAATCATGGTATTCGTCGAAGGTGCCGGGCTTCGTCATGTCATAGCCGCAGCTGTCACAGTGGTACACGATTCTCTGGCAGGTAGCTTCCTGAATCGTCAGGGCGCCGCCGCAGATTTCTTCGTGGAGCACATGGCAGATACGGCACTCATAATCGTCCCAGTCCTCACTATATGTGTACTCATGATTTCCGCGCCCAAATTCCTCGCCGCAGGTCGAGCATTTCTGATAGTGCTCCAGCGCCGTGTGGTTCCAGCGATTGTCCAGCGTGTGCCCCTTCGCTTCGGCTTCTTCTTCCTTTTCCATGCCGCAGATGCTGCATCTGACCGTTCTGACGCCCGGCTCGGTGCAGGTGGCAGTGTTGGTGCCTTCCACTTCCTTCCAGAAATGCTGCTCCGCCGCGCCGCACTCCGCGCAGACGTGGCTGTCCTCCGTGTCCCCGGCGTCGTATGTCCAGTTGTGGGGGAGCGGGTCGCCGATGACCGCCTGACAATCCTCGCAGAGCAGAATATGGGTTCCGTCCTCCAAATCCTTGTAGGTCATATGCGCGTGGGGGCAGTCCTGAACCATGCCGCAGCAGCGGCACACGTAGCGAACGGAGCCGTCCGGGTCTTCCACCTCTTCCATCTGATGTCTGGGAGTGATGTCACCATTGATTGCCGTAACACAGTAGCCCACAATATTGCCGTAATTGTCGCTGCCGCCGCCAATGTCCCAGCCATAGGCCAGCGTGTAGCGCAGTGTCAGCACATCTCCGTCCTTCAAATATACCGCGGACATGGACTGGCCGGGATAATACGTACCGTCCAGTGAATACATCCATCCGGAGCCGCTGGTATAGTCGAACTCGCCGATCCTGCTACCGGAGCCGGCACTCTTGTTCAGTCCGTTGCGGTACAGACAGCGCCACAACGTGGCAAGGCCAGTCCCCGCGCCGAACCGGGCGTCAATGGCCGCCAGCACTTCCTCTTCCGTACTTCCCGGCCATGTGGAATCTTCCAACGCATCCGGGTAATAGTCGGTATCCAGCCATTGGAGGTAGAAGCCGGTATCCAGCGTCCCGGCATAGCTGCCACGCCAGCCGAGAATATCGCTTGCCGCGCCGAAGGGGTCGCCGGTGTCCATTCCCATGATTGCTTTGGCGACCACGTAGGAAATCGGCTCGTCCGCCAGAACGTCATAATAGATGGGGTCGGTAACGCCAAGTCCCAGCACCGTCATGTCTACGTAAATCGTGGCTTCCCCAATTTTCTGGCCGGCTTCTCTGCGCTTGCCGGTAAATCCTCGCAACTCTGTATGATGGTTGCCGTAAGCATCTTCGGCGTAAACGCGGAGATAGTACTGTTTTTCGTCCCCGATCTCCGGGATAGGCGGAATCAGATCATATTCCCAATAGCCATTTGCGCCAATGCTTTTAGATGGAATCCGCTCTATCACTGTCTCTGCGTCCTCATCCAGAAGCTCAACTGTAATGAATTCGTCTGTGCCCGCCGCCGGAATATTGCTGATCTTATTTCCGTCCGTATCCTCGCTCCAAGCCTTCACTTTCAGGTTATATACGGTTCCGCACGAAACTTCCTCTCCTTCATAAGGACGCAGTAAATCGATTACCACATTATCTTTGCCTCTGGGCTTGTAAGGAATATTGATTTTAAAAGTGTATTTGTTTTCCGAATCATCTGTTGCTTCGATTGTGAAATTGTTTTGGCCGGTTTTTCCGCTATTCGAGAAAAGCCGAACGGTTCCCGATTTTCTATCTTCTAAATCTTGGGGTCTGTTCCCGTTTCCGGTTTGTGTGCATTCGATGGAGGTGATGTCAACACGATTGGCATCAGAGCCGACAATGGACATTTCATATTCCAGAAATCCATCGGTCAATTCGTCATCATACACGGTATCCGCCGTTTTGGACTGCTTATTCTGGCAGAAAATCTCTCTCCGACTACCATCATTGAGCGTATAACTCATTTGCAGTGTGACATCATTTCCGACGTGCAGAATGACTTCAAAGTGAGCCGTATGACCGTTTGCAAGAGCGGAAACCGAAATCCGATATGTATTGGAGGTTTCACCCGCCGGCATTTCTATATCCAGAAAATCTTGTTCATCCAACTCATCGCTCTCGCCTGTTCCAACGGAGATATAGCTGGCATTCAAAATTCTTGCGCCCGCACTTTCAGCATCTCTGCCGACCAGTTTCATCTCGTAGCCAATCCCACCGGACAGCTGGTTGCTCTTGATTTTATCCGTAACACTGCCATTGGGCTGGCAAATTAGCGTGCCTTTGTGATTGCCGGTTCCTCGCCATGTAAAAGAAAGCTGCACATCCGGTAGCTTCTGATATGTGATCTTATACCGGAAAAACACGTCCCGTTCCGCAGTCCTGACCGTAAATGAAAAATTGTAAACTTCTTTGTCCGTTCCCGCTGCCGGATTCATGATCAATGAGTCGCTGGGCCACTTCAGTTCTCTTGCCGTCTGGGTGGATTCCGTAATGGAGATGCCATTCACAATCTTTGCATCCTGCGCCTGTGTTCCGGTCAGGCTTACGCGAAACCGAAACAAGTCCTCGTTCAGCTCATAGCTGCTTACGGAAAACGCCTGCGTGTTGCCCGCGGCACAGGCAATGCCCTTTGCGTTCCAGGTCAAGACCAGCGACAGCTCCGAAGGAGAAACTTCCCCGCCGTCGGCGCCCTGATCTCCGTCCTCCTGATCGTCGCTGCCGTCGTCCGTGGAGGAATCTGGCTGTGTTTCTTCCGGACGGGTCTCGCCGACATCGTCATTCGGCTCCGTGGATTTTGTCTGCCCGCCGCTGGGAACCGAAATGGTGTTCAGCTGCTCCAAATTCTCCCCCAGCTTCAGCACCGTGATCTCCCGGACGCCCTCCCCTTGCAGGGGGTCATCCGGCTGGGCCTCCTTCAGCCCCGTTCCCGGAAGCCACAGTCCCAGCAGGATCGCGGCGATCAGCACTGCGCACAGGCCGCCCCGCAGATATTTGCTGTGAAATAATGAATTCCAATCCATACTGCCATTCCTTTTGTCTTCGGAATTTGCCCCAATTCACTTGCCACCGCAGAATGCACGTGTGCCCCACCCGGAAAAATCCGGGTGGGGACGCATGAACTTATAGCCACTTTGCGTAGAGTGTCATATTATCTTCAACCTTGTCGTTATCAAAATCCCAGCGCTTGGTGCAGCTCTCATCTGCGTACCATCCGGCGAAGGCTCTGCCGGGGCGAACCGGCTGCTCGGGACGTGTCACCAGACTGCCCTTCTTCACCTTCTGATCCCTGACCTTGCTGTCGCAGCCGGTCTCGAAGTGAACCGTCTTTCTGCCCAGCAGCAGGAGGAGCAGGAGCAGAAGCAGCAGACCAAGCAGGCCCAGACCCAGCAGCCACCACAGGCCGCTGCCGGTGCCGTCAGCATCCGTCTCAGGCGCGTCGCCCTTCTCCCATCTTGCGTACAGGGTCACATTGCCCTGAACGGTGTCGGTGTCAAAATCCCAGGGATTCTGGAGGTCGATATCCGAATACCAGCCCACCAGATGGTAGCCCTCCCGGGTAGGATTGTCCGGCCGCTCCACGGTCTCGCCGTACCGGACGGTCTGGCTGGGAACCGCCGTGCCGCCGTTTGGCTCAAACGTGACCGTGCAGTCGGTGGAAATGATGATGGTCACATCCTGACAGGACGCCTTATATTCATCGGTTCCGTCCTTAGTGGACACCAGATAGTCCTGATTCGTGATCTTGGACACGCCGGACGTGGCGATCACCTTCAGCTTGAAGGAACCGACCAGACGCTGGGCATTCCATTCCTCGCCGCCGGACAGGGACACAAAGTTCATGTAAAATTCCCGGTAATTGTCCCGCAGGCCGATGTCCGTCGTGGAAATGCCGTTGCTCAGGGCGCTGCCCTCCACCAGTTCGAAGAAATTGCTGTCGTAGCGAATTTCGTTCTGCATACCGTACATAGTGTAGGCGTCGCCGCTGTCCGACCGTTTCAGGTTGAAATCCACCTGAATGATGTCGCCGGGCTGTACCTCTTTCTTATCGCTGCCGTCCACGGACAGCTCGAAGAAGAAGTCACGGGCGTTATCCACTGCCATCGCCGTGGGAATGCAGGTCAGGAAAAGCATGACCGCAAGTAAGCAGGACAGAACTTTTTTCATCATATTTCGCTCCTTTTCTGTGGGTCGGGTCATTCCTGACCACCCGATACGATCCCATAAATTGCCATTATGTCAAGCGCGTTGATCATACCGTCCCGGTTGACATCCAGACGGTCAAGATCCTCTTCCGAGAAATCCGTGCCGCTTATCACAGCTCTGTACAGGCCCATGACGTCAAGCGCGTTTACCGTTCCGTTCTGGTCATAGTCTCCCACCAGAACCGTCGATACGGTTCCGCTCACGGTCGTGACGGGAATGGCATCAAATACAGACAGCAGCCGTTTGTTGCTGCGCATATACTGCACCACCGGCTGCACCGCCGCAGTGCCGGAAAAATCCCCACTGACCCGGAACGTGGCCGTGAACAGAATTCCGTCTGCCGTCGCGGCTTCTTCCAGAGCAGCCGTGACGTAGCCAAAGGTCTTCTCGTCCGTACCTGTCCATTGGGTATTCACGGCAACCGTCGTGCCGCAGAGATAGGGCGTTTCCCCTTCCGCCGTCTGGATGCTCAGCAGCTCCAGCTGCTCCCGGTCATAGTCCAGAGCAATGCCGAAATTGGTAAAGCCCCGGTTCCCGGAAATGCGGATGGGTACAGTCACAGTCCCTCCCGCCGTCGCCGACACGGAATCGGCGGACACGGTGCAGTCCGCGACCTCCGCCGCCATGGCCGTCACGGCCAGCGCGAATATCAGTGCGATGGCCAGAATGACACTGGTGATTCTCTTCATATGTCACGCTCCTTGCTGTCCGCTGAGAATGCGGTTGACGATCCACACCGCATCCTTTACGTCCACCTTCCGGTCTCTGTTGACATCTGCGTTCAGGAATTTGTGCATCACCATGCTTACCAGCGTGTATCTCGCGTTGTACACGTCGTGGTCGAGATGTACGTCGTCCACATCGATGCGCCCGCTGAGATCAACGTTGCCGGAGTAGTCGATGGAGGCGGCGGCCTCCCCTTCTCCGATGATAATACTGTTCCGGGCAGTCCGCACGACCTCTTTTTCATCAGCGGAGGAAATCACCAGCCATGCGTAGGCGTTGTAGGCTTCCGACCAGTACATATTCTGTCCGTCGTACATGGGGACATGCCCATCTTCAACGCTGCCGCTGTAAGTCACAAGGTACATGCTCTGCTTATCCAGCGTGACGTATACGTTGACCTCCACCGGGGCGCCCTTCGTAATCGTGATGGTGATATCTCCTGTAACCTCGCTGCCCGAAATACGGTAAATATTCTTTTTACTGTCGTAGGTACATTTGACGGTGACGCCGTTGACCCTTGCGGAAACGTCATAATCGGTATCGTCCTTACGATCAATGCGGAATGTATAATCCGAACCGCGCCGTGTGGTTTTCCTGCCCACCGCGTCGTCCGCGCCGGAACCAATGAAGCTGACCGACACATACTTGGCGGAGCTTCCGCCGCCTGAGCCGCCGCTGGAGCTTCCGCCGCCGGAATTGATCTTGGTTTTCTGCGCGGTGACGACAATGTCGCCTGTGATGGCCGCACCCGGAATCACGTAGCCGCCGTTCTCCGCCTTGTAGCCAGTGTAAGATTTTCCGCCGATGGTCACACGCAGAACGTAGCTGTATCCGGCCTTCCGGTTCAGCTTGAAATGGTAGGGTGTGTTATAGGCCGCAGTTTTTTCGCCCGACAGATCCTCACCCTTGAATGTTACCTTATAGGTCTTGGGGGTTCTGTTCGCCTTGACCGTGATATTTCCGTTGATCTCGCTGCCGGGGATGGTGTAGGTGCCGTCGCCGTTATCCTTGACCGTGACGTCCTTGCCGCCGATCTTCGCCGAGGGCTTGTAATCATAGTGAAGCGGATCTGTCGCACGGAAGGTATAATTCTCCCCTGCCGCCGCGCTCAGGCTGTCAGAGGCCAGTCCCTCGTCCAGCGTCACGGTGTATCCCGGCTGGATGGTAAACTTTGTGGTATTTCTGCTGATCGCAGCCGGAGGCGCGTTTTTTGTCGGGGCGTTTGTGCCGGTGTCGATGTTCGCCGAGGAAATCACAACCTTTGCAGTCCCCGCCGCCTTTGTCTTGAATGTCAGGGTTACGACCTTCGTGGAAGCGGACTTATCCGCGCCGTAGCCGATAACACGGATGCTTCCGCTCTTTTCGGCTACCGAAGCCCCTTTATCCGCCGCCTGACCGGACACATAGGTCAGCCGCGCGGCGTCATAGGTCAGCACCAGATCATAGGCATTGTACTTTCCCCCGGAGACGGACACGCTCATGCTGACGGTCTTCCCAACATCCGTAGTCTGATCCGGCGAAGCGACGACCGAATAGCGCGTTTCCGCGGCATAAACTCCCATGGGCAGGGCGGACAAAAGCATTACAAAAGCAAACAGGCTGGACAAAATTCTCTTTTTCATAAAATTCACATCCTACGGCAAAGGTGTCGGAAATTCACAGCTGTCCCCACTTTCCATAGGGACACCTGTGACCCTCCGAATTCTGCGGTCTGGCCTCCCCCGCCTTTCACGGCGGGGGAGGCACTTTGGTTTCGGGTCAGAAGACCCGGTCATTCAGAAAATTATGGGATGAGGTTGACGATAGCGGTAGCGTCAGCGGTATTGACCTTCTTGTCGCCGCTCACATCGGCATTCAGGAACTTCAGCATGGAGACAACATCGAAGCTGCTGTACTTGGTGTTGTACATATCGTAGGTCAGCTGAGCGTCGTTGACGTCGGTCAGGCCGGTGCCGTTCACATCGCCGCTGTAATCCACGGTTCCGGCAGAGGTGCCTTCCGCGACCTTGACCTTCGCAGCGGCTTCCGCCTTCACAGCCTCCAGATTATCCGCAGAGATAACCAGATAAGCGTATGCGTTGTACTTCTCGGACCAGAACATGCTCATGCCGTCGTACTTGGCAACCTGACCCTCGGGGAGAGTGCCGGTAGCGGTCACAAGGTACATGACCTTGCCGTCCAGAGTGAGGTACTGGGCGACGTCCACAGCAACAGCCGCGGTCTTGGTCACTTCGATGGTGATGTTGCCGGTGATGGTGGAGCCGGGGATGGTGTAGCTGCCATCGCCGTTCTTGACCACCTTGTCGGTCACATCCACATCGCCGACCTTGACGGTAGGCTCGGAGTAATCATAGCCTTCTTCCTTATCGACGGTGAAGGTGTAATCCTGACCCTTGGTGGCGGTGTCGTTGCCCTTTACGTAATCGGGCTTGGTGACGGAAACCACGGAGGAGGGCTTCACGGTCTTGGTGACGCTGATCACAATGTCACCCTTGATGTCGGTGCCGGGGATGGTGTACTTGCCATTCTCGGGAGTGCCCAACGTGTAGGCCTTGCCGCCCACGGTCACGGTGGTGTTATAGGTATAGTTGCCGTCCTCGGTCACGGTGAAGGTGTAGTCGGTGTTGTAAGTGGCCTTATCGGCAGCGGTCACATCGCCTGCGCCGGTGCCTTCCACGGTGACATTGTAGCTCTTGGGCGTCATGGCGGCATTGATCACCAGATTGCCGGTGACACCCGGGATGGTATAGGTGCCGTCGCCGTTGTCGTTGGCAGCGGTGGCCTCGCCGCCCATGGTGGCGGAGATAACGTAGTCGTAGTTGTCCGCGTCGATAGCGGTGAAGGTGTAGTCCGCGCCGGGAGCGACGGTGGATTCACCGGACAGGCCCTCGCCCAGGGTGACGGTGTAGCCGGTCACGGAGATGACGGTGGTGGTGTCGAGGATATGTGCATCGGGGGCGTCGCTGCCGACGGCCTGAGAGCCGATGTCAACCTTGGCAGAGGTGATCTTCACTTCCGCTTCGCCCGTGCCCTTGGCGGTAAAGCTCAGGGTAGCGGCGGGGGTCCAGGGTCTTGTCGCCGCCGAAGCCGATCACACGGATGGTGCCGGGAACGTCATCCTTCACGACTGCCAGAGCGTCGGCGGCGGTGCAGGAATTGTAGGTCAGCTTGTCGGTGTCATAGGTCAGGGTCAGATCATAGGCGTTGTAGGTGGTGATGATGCTGTCGCTGTTGGAAACATTGATCTTGACCTCGGCGCTCTCGCCGACGGTGACAGTCTTGTCCTCGGAAGCGGAAACTGCGTAGCCGACGAAGGCGGGGGCTTCCGTTGCAGCCACGTCCACGGAGCCGGGAGCAGTGGCAACATTCATGATGGCGTCGCCCTTATAATCCGAAATGACGATGTTGGTCAGCTGGAAATGATATTCGCCAGCCTTCAGGACCTTGAACTTCAGCTCGCAGAACTGCCCCTTGGGGATCACGGTCTGGCTGGTCAGGTCAAGCCACGTCAGGCGGATATACCGCGCGCCGGTGGTCTTATTGGTGTTGTGGTTGGGTGTGAAAGCGGTGTTTGCGCCCACGTACTCGAACAGATCCTGATCGTAGTACAGGTCCATCTGGAAGCATCCGCATTCGGCGATATTGCCGCTGGCGTTCAGATAAATACTGAATTCCTCGCCAACCGCCGGGTTGGCCTTGCTGGCCGTCACGCTCATGGTTTCCGTGGTCTCCACGGCGGAGGCGGTGATCGCCATGCCGAGAACCATGACTACCGCGAGGAGCAGGCACATGGATTTCTTAAAAATTTTCATAACATCCTCCTGTCAGAAGTTGTCCTTTTTGCTTTGAGTCAAGTACCGGTAAGGTGGGGTTTGCCGGTCAAAACAGGATATTCCGGCCGGCAAACCATCTGCTGGATCAGTTGTCGCTCTTGATGATGTTGTACAGCGCCATCACGTCGCGGGCATCGATCACGCCGTCGCCGTTGACGTCTGCAACAGTGGCGTCGAGGTCATCGCCGGAGTTGATTGCGTTGAACAGAGCCATTACGTCGGTGGAGTCGATCACACCGTCGCCGTTGATATCGCCCTTCACGACGGGCTTCTCGTGGATGGTCAGGCGGATACCGCCGGGGGTGGAGCAGATGGCGCCGGGGTTTTCCTTACCGGGCTGACCGGCCATAGCAAAGATATACTCGCCGGGAGCCAGAGTGCTGGTATCCACGACCAGGCTGCCGTCAGCTTCCGCATTTCCCACATACTGCCATGTGGTCACGTCGCCGGAAACGATATCGTTGACAGGCGTGCAGTAAACACTGGGGCTGTAGTCGATGAGGGTGTGGGCAGTGTTGTAAGAACCATACATGTCAGCGCCCGCATGGTACAGCTCCAGCTTGATCTTGTCGCCCTGAACGGGATCCTTCTTGTCGGCTACGATGTAATTAAAGATGCTGGTGGTATCGTTGAAGAAGCTATAGTCGGAGAAGTGGCCGAGGGTGACGATGTCGCCCTCGCGGAGCAGGATTTGATCGCATGTGCTGCCCCAGCCCGCAGAGGCCAGAGGATACTCGTAGTTCAGATAGTAGTTCAGGTTCAGGTCGTAATTCCAGATATTCTGCAGGAAGATGGAGCCCGTAGAACCGCTGTAATTGAAGATATCGGTGCCCATACCATTATCCGCCAGATAGCCCTTGCCCGCATCCGCAGGGTCAATGCCCAGATAGTAAACCTCGGTGGCATAGATGAACAGGTGCAGCATGGTGATCTTTCCGTAAGCGAATTCCTTGGTGCCGGGGTCCAGAGCGCTGCCGGGGCCGCCGGTGGGGTCACCGCTGGCAGGGCCGTAATTCTCAGAGGCGAAGTAGAAGTTCTCAAGGCCATACAGCTCCAGATCGAAGTAAGGAACGGTGACCTTCTTCAGCGCCATGGTTTCGCCGGACTGCTCGCAGGACTCAAACGTATCATCATGAGAGAAGGAGAAGTAGACCGTGACAGGCTCCAGAACCTTCTCCTTCACACCCTTGACGGTGATGACCAGATCGGTAGAAACATTCTTGACGGTGTAGACGCCCTTCTCGCCGGTGACGGTCTCGCCGTTGACCTGCACGGCAAAGTCCTCCCCCGCCTCGTAGCGGTAGTCAAGCTCCAGCTTAAAGGTGTAATCCTTGCCGCCCTTGGCGGTCTTCTCACCGGTGATGGTGTAGCCCTCGCCCGTGGGGATGGTGACGGTGTAGTCGGTAATCTCAGCGGTCACGGTCTTCAGGCCGTAGTTCTCGCTGTCAAAGCCGTAGGTGTAGGACACGGTGTAGCCGCCGGTCTCCTCGTTCTTGACGACGGAAACATAGTTGGATACATCCCGCTCCTCGCCGTTCTTCAGCTTGGTGACAGCCTTCAGGCCGTCAACGGTGATGGAGCCGTCCTCGTTCTCGGTGATGGTGGGATACTGGGTGATCTCCAGAGATTCGATCTTGGAGGTGATCGCCATCATGTAGCAGGAGTCGTTCTTATAGTAGATGGTGCCGTACTGGTCGGCGATGGTGGAGCAGATGCAGTACTGCGCCAGGGGGCCGACCGGGGTGAAGACCTCGCTGTAGCCGGAGCCGGTGGTGGTCACAGGCGCAGTCTGGCCGGGCTTATCCTTCAGTACGGAAACGCCGCCGGGGGTATAGTTGTAGGGCAGGTAGATGTACACGGAGCCATCCTCGGCAGAGTATGCCGTGGAGACCATGGCAGAGGTCTGGGGATAGCCGACGATGGCGTAAACATACGCCTGGGTCATGGAGCCGTCGCCGTTCAGGTTATAAACCGCGATGCCATGGCCGCTGTTGGCGCCGAACTGGCTGGTGCCGGCGACGCCGATGTAGATTCTGCCGTTGTACACGGAAGGCGTACAGGTGGACATGGCGTTGGCATTGCCCTGCGCATCCTTGATAACGACTTCCTTGTAGTCCAGGATCTTACCGGTATCCCAGTCGATCTGGGCGTTGCCCAGAATGCCGCCCTTGGTGGTGAAGAACACCCGGTCGGATTCGGGGTCATGGGAAACGTTGGAGCGCAGGTCGCCGCGGATACCCTCGTGGGCGTCGAGCTTCTCGCCGGTGTAGCGGTCGAAGACCAGCAGCGCGGCGCCGTTGGTGTCGTAACCGCCTGCGCCGTCATCGGTGCCGACGATGGCAAGCTTGTCGGTGACGTAGGCGCCCGCCCAGTAGAAGCCGCCCGCTCTGGTGTAAGTCCAGCTGGCGTACTTGACCTCGGTAGCGGAGGCGTGGTCTTCGTCAACGGTATTGATGCAGGCAAAGTTGGCGTTTCTGTCCTCGCTGTTCCAGAAGCCTGCGTAGATGTAGCCGTCCTTGTAGGTGATGGGGCAGTTGGGCTGACCTCCCAGCTCGTCGGTGTAGACCCACAGGGATTCCAGGGTCTTGGCATTGAATGCCTGAATTTTGCCGCCGGACAGGCCAACGAAGACCATGCCGTCGCCATAAGTCATGGGGACGATGGAGTAGCTGGACTTATCAACCATGGTGCCTTCGGTCACGACCTCACCGGTCATGCTGTTGAGACGGCGGATGGTGCTTCCGGAGTAGGTGTAGATGTCGCCATCGACCATGATGGGAGAACCGGGGGCAGCCGCCCAGCCGGTGCCGTGCTTCACAGCCCACAGAAGCTCCGTGTCCTCAGGAGCGTAGGGGGTCTTGGCGTTGGTGATGCCAAGGTTGTTGTCGCCGTTGCGGAAGTTGCCCCACTCGGCAGTGATGCTTCTGTCGAGGTTCGGGTTTTCCGTGGCCACAGCCAGAGTAATGTCGATGGTGCTGCTCTCGCTGAACTTGAAGCTGCTCTTCTGGCTGACATAGCCGTCACTCTGCACGAGGTAGGTGTACTCGGCGTCAGCCATGACGGAATACTTGCCGTCCGTGGGAGCAATTCTGTCCTTGTTGGAATCCCAGACAGTTACCTTGGCGTCGGCGGGGTCAACGGTGAAGCCGACCTCGATGGATGCCAGTCTGGTAACGGTGATGGTGTAGGTGTTGGTATAGCCGCCGGGGTTGGTGATGACCACGTTGATCTTGTTCTCACCAAGATTCAGCGGAACGGTGGTGTCGCTGCCGCCGTTGACGGTGACGGTGTAGCTTTCATCACGGGGAGTCGCCGCAACGGTAACGCTCTCGGCGGCAGTGGTCGCGGTGTAAGCCGTCTTGGAAGCGGAGAAGCTCTCCGCGAACCGGATGCCGTCCAGAGACAGGGCGGTCAGGCTCGGCGCAACTCGGACGGAGGTGAGCTTGTACTCATCCTTGAAGTCGCCGTCCACAACGGTGACGGCCATGGTGTTGACCTTCGTGCCGGTGGGTGCGAAGCCTGCCAGATTCTGGCCGCTGGCTTTGCCGGAGGTCAGAGCCTGTGTCTTCTCGGTATCAACGTTAAGGTTTACCCACTTGGCCGTGATGGTCGTGCTGCTGCTTCTGTCGATAGCCTGCGTCGCCCATGCGTAGAACATGTTGGAGTTGTCCGGCACGAGCACGGTGTATTCCTTGACCGCCGGGTCGAAAGCCGGAATCAGCTGGAACATCTGCGCCTTGGCCTCGGTGCTTGTGTCGCCGAACTTCAGAACGGACAGGCCGGCCGTCTTCTGAACGGCTTCGGTCACGCCCTCGACGGTGATGGTCAGGTCGGAGGAAACCTTCTCGACGGTGTAAATGCCGTCAACCGCGGTAACTTCCTCGCCGTTGACCTTGACGACCATGTTGGCCGCGTCGTAGCCTTCGCTCACGGTCACGGTGAAGGTGTAGTCCTTGCCATCCTCTGCCGTGGCTTCTCCGGTCAGGGTATAGCCCTCGCCGGAGGTCAGGGTAACCGCATGGGTCAGGGCTGCGTAAGTAAAGTCAAAGAATTCGGCAGCAGACTGGTTCTCCCCGTCAACGTAGTATGCCATGCCCACAGCAACTGAACCAGCCGCACTCCGCATGAAACTTTCAACAGGAATGGTCACCGTCTTGCTTCCGTCATCGTTGGTCGCAACCGTGAGAGCCCCGCCGAGAGCAATCTCGCTTTGTCCCGGGTACGTATTTCTGTAGAAGAAAACTGCCGTGTCATCCCCGGAAAGCACAAGATTGACACTTTCCGGATAGGTGAGAAGCACCTTTTCGGTTCCTTCAGGAATCGTCACATGGTAATACGGTGTGTTGATCGATTCACCCCACGCCGCTTCACCAACAACCGTTTCCACATACTCGACGGTCACATTTTCGCCGGATTCCGTGGTAATGTTGGTGTAAAGAGCGGCTGCATCTGCCTCTGCGGCAAACGTGTTTACCGGCACAAGGCTGAACGTCATCACAAACGCCAGCAGGAATGCCAGTAGTCTTCTCTTCATAAATAAACCTCCTCATTATATGGTATTGCAACGCCCGCAGGCGTAAAGCGGAATTCATTCCGGCCAGCTCCGGCACGTCGGGTTTACCGCCGCCGGGGCGTTCTGCTTATGCTGCACGTTTTTCAAACGCACAGTTTGTAGGTCTTCTGACTAACACGTTCGGACGAAATCGTCCACGCCGCTTCCCGCCTTCTCAGGTTTCCCCAATGACCCGCTTTCGCGGAAAGGAAGTCGGCTCCGTGCTTACAGCACGACGGGTCTGCCCGCCGTGTTCCGGTTTTGCACCGGATTCCCTTGTTCAGCTGAACAAGAATGCGTGTCTCCCGTTTCGGTCGGTCGCGCATTTGCCACAAAATAAGCCGGATATCTATTTGCACCGCCGGATACCCGGCGGAGGTTTTTGTTTCCTTGATACCGCCGCCTCTGCTCCGACGGCGGTATTAAGGGAGGAAAAGCTGTTCCTTGGGCAATCAAAACAGCTTAATGGAAGCTCTGATTCCATCGGCAGGAACTGACAGCGAGGGATTTTGTTCCCAGGCAAAGACTGGAAAACGGAGAAATACTGCATGTATTTCCCGTTTTTCAGTCTGCGGCATGGGGGCAAAAGACCCGCTGCTCAGCCTCAGACGATTGATTCAGAGTTTCCCAATATATTACAGATTCGCGCAAGGGGGTTACGCGGATCAGGTAATACCGGATTGACGATTTTTTCTTCTTTTTTCTTCCTGCGCCTTCATTCGTTCCTTCGCCCGCTCCCGTTTTTCGGCTTTCTTCTGGCGGTAGATGGCTCGCTGGCGCCGGGTCTCTTCCCGGACGCGCCGGAACTTGCCCGGCTGGTTCGGATGCTCGGGGAAAGGCAGCCCCGCCTCCGCCACAGCCGTCTCCCAGCTTCCGAAGCGTGTCTGAATGGTCACGCCGCCCGGAATCTCCCGTGGCCATGGCGTGTGCCCCAGTTCGTCCGCATATTTGCGGAGATAATCGGCAAGCTGCTGCTCCGTGTCCTGCGCGTGTTCCACGGCGAAACGGTTCTCCGCTTCTTCCAGAGCGCACGCGGTCATTCTGCGGATGGTCGCGTCATAAATCGCATTTCTGCTTGGCGTCGGCATAATGCACCTATTTCTACATTTCTATATATAATGAAGAACGGCTGCGGCAGTCCAAAACAATAGACCGCCGCAGCCGTTTTTCTGCGCCGAAAACCGACCGTCTCCGCCCAATTCCCGGGGCAAAGCGGCCGCTGTCTGTTTCCGTAGGTCTCCTGACTTGTGTCTCGAGCGGCGGCCTGTCTGCCTTCTCGGAATTCTCCAATGACTGGCTTTCACCAACGGCAGGCCGTCTCGACACTTACAGTGCCGGCAGCGTGGGGACTCGCACCCCGTTCTCTTGTTCAGCCGGGCAGTCTGAACGCCCCGCCCGGCCACGGAAACATGAATTAGGTTGTAATTTTAGAGAAACCACGCAAAAAATGGTCATCGCGTGTTCCACCGACGGGTAGAACATCGCCATGACCATTCCGAAGCAACATTCTGACGAAACAGTAGGTCTCCCGACTCGCGCCTCAAGCAAAACCTGCCCTGCCTTCTCAGGTCGCCCCAATGACTGGCTTTCGCCAACGGACAGGCTTCTAAACGCACACGGTATTGGTCAATGCGGGGCTTCAAGGAACATCTGACTACATCGTCTGCGACTGTGAGCGAGAAATTTTTCGACCAATCGAGGTATCGGAAACGGAGTAATACTTTGTGTATTTCCCGTTTTCGATACCGAAGAGTGGGCGGAAAAGATCCGCTCACAGTCGCAGACGAT
>OHJU01000718.1_pt1 | contig 17298 bp, 13 predicted proteins | sample 1568711 | NCBI WGS metagenome assembly OHJU01 (sample SAMEA3879574, study PRJEB24766) | human gut metagenome | biome: human-associated habitat; feature: feces | place: USA | collected 1985/1987 | reverse complement strand
AGCGTGCTCTTCTTCTCGGGAAACACGTCGGCGATGACGCCGTTCATCAGTAGGTCGATCGTGATATAGCCCACACCGCCGATCAGCGCAAACACCAGCAGCAGCCCGTAGCTGTCATTGCCGTACAGGGGCATGGTGCCAATGGTCACACCGGCCACGCCCACCAGCACCGCGCCGGCCAACAGGCCGTACAGCTTGTGGAGCCGTTCGCCGAACAGGCCCAGCAGCACCGTCATCACGATGCCGCCAAGGGACTGAATGGTCATCACGAAGCCCTGACGGCTTTCGGTGATGCCGAAAAAGGCCATCATGGACTCGGCGTTGGCGCCAAAGGCGTTGAAATAGACGCCGTACAGCAGAAACAGAGCGAAGCACAGGACCGCCAGCAGCGGCAGGATACGCTTTGCGCCGCTCATGCCCGGCTCCTCATGGCGGCCAGGGCATGGAAGGTCTCCCGCAGCGCGGGATATTGCCGCAGATAGAGCTGGTAGTAGGGCTCATAGGCGCGGCCACATTCCGCATCGGGGTACAGAACGGTATCCGGCTTGACGATGGCATCGCAGGCGCTCTCCACGGAGGGATACACACCGGTGCCAACACCGGCCAGAATAGCCACGCCCAGCGCCGGGCCCTCCAGCGCCGCCTTGGCGGTCTGAATGGGGCAGCCGTACACATCGGCCAGCATTTGACGCCAGAATGCGCTCCGCGCGCCGCCGCCGCAGGCCATCATTTCCTCCGTAGGCACATTCATGCCACGGAGCACATCCACGCACTGACGCTGGGAGTAGGTAACGCCCTCCAGCACGGCGCGGATCAGGTGGCCGCGGCCATGGCCGCCGGACAGGCCGATAAACGCGCCCCGGGCCTTCTCGTCCAACAGCGGGGATCGCTCGCCCATCAGATAGGGCAGGAACAACAGGCCGTCGGCGCCGATGGGGGTTTTTTCGGCCAGGGCCGTCATCAGCTCGTAGGGGTCCACGCCCTGTTTGGCCGCCTCGGCCACCTCGCCGGCGCAGCAGGTGTCCCGCAGCCAGCGCAGGGACTGACCCGCCGCCAGCGTGCAGCTCATTACCGCCCACTTGCCGGGAACGGCGGAGCAGAAGGTGTGTACGCGGCCCGCCGGGTCGATGGAAACGCTGTCCGCATGGGCAAAGACCACGCCGGAGGTGCCCAGCGTCGTAAAGGCCTTTCCGTAGCGGACAGTACCGGTGCCCACAGCGGCGGCAGCGTTGTCGCCCGCGCCACCCACCACGGGCGTACCCTCGGCCAGGCCGGTCAGGGCGGCGGCTTCCGCCGTCACCGTTCCGGTCACGTCCACAGACTCGTACATCCGGCCCAGCAGCGCCGGGTCGATGTCCAGCTTGTTCAGTATCTCGTCAGACCACTGCCGCCGGGGCACGTCCAGCAGGTTCATGCCGGAGGCGTCGGATACCTCGGTGGCAAACTGGCCGGTGAGGCAGTAGCGAATGTAATCCTTGGGCAGCAGGATATGACGGCAGGCCTTGTAGACCTCCGGCAGATGCTTCCGCACCCACAGGATCTTCCCAGCGGTAAAGCCCGCCAGGGCGGGGTTCGCGGTGATGGCGATGAGTTTCTCCGCGCCCACAGTCTCGGTGATCTCGCGGCACTCCTCGCCGGTGCGGCCGTCGCACCACAGGATACTGCGGTGCAGCACCTCTCCCCTCTCGTCCAGCATCACCAGACCGTGCATCTGCCCGGAGATGCCTACACCGGCAACATCGGCGGCGGCCACACCGCTTTTGTGCAGCACGGCCTGCACCGTCTCCCGCACAGCACGCCACCAGTCGGACGGCTCCTGCTCAGCCCAGCCGTTCTGGGGCTGGTAGAGGGGGTATTCCACCGTGTGGGCGGCCATGGCCGTACCATCACTGCGGAACAGCACCGTCTTGGTACCGGAGGTGCCCAGGTCGATACCCAGCAAATATTCCTTCATAGCCTTGCGCCTCCTTTAGGCAGGGCCGCCCTTCCGGGCGGCCCGCAATATGTCATTTCTCAGTGGAACAGCACCCGGTTGACCACAGATTCCAGATACTCCTGACGGCCGCTGGGCACATCGAAGCTCTTGAGGCCCTCGGCGTAATCCGCCAGAGACTCCAGGGTCATCTCACCATCCACGATCTTCTTGCCCACACCGCTGTCATAGCTGCTGTAGCGCTCCTTGACGAACTGGTCCAGACGGCCATCCGCTTTTAGCTCCAGCGCCTTGCGGAGGCCCAGAGCGAAGGTGTCCATACCGGAGATATAGGCCAGCAGGATATCCTCGAAGGTGTTGGACTGACGGCGGGCCTTGGCGTCAAAGTTCAGGCCGCCGTTGGTAAAGCCGCCGGCGCGGAGGACCTCCATCATGCAGTAGGTGGCGCTGTACACGTTGGCGGGGAACTGGTCGGTATCCCATCCCAGCAGATAGTCGCCCTCGTTGGCGTCGATGGAACCGAAGCTGCCGTTGACGATAGCGGTACGCAGCTCATGCTCGAAGGTATGGCCCGCCAGGGTGGCGTGGTTGGCCTCGATGTTCATCTTGAAATCCGCCGTCAGGTCGTACTTCCGCAGGAAGTTCATGCAGGTAGCCACATCGAAGTCGTACTGGTGCTTGGTGGGCTCCTTCGGCTTGGGCTCCAGATAGAAATCGCCGGTAAAGCCGATCTTGCGGCCGTAGTCACGGGCCATACGCAGGAATCGGGCCATGTTGTCCAGCTCCAGCCCCATGTCGGTGTTCAGCAGGGTGTCATAGCCCTCGCGGCCGCCCCAGAATACATAGCCGGTGGCGCCCAGCTTCACCGCGGCGTCCAGGCAGGCCCGGACCTTGGCAGCGGCGGCGGCAAACACATCGGCGCAGCAGGAGGTGGCTGCACCGGCCATGAACTTCTTGTCGCCGAAGTTGTTGGCCGTTACCCACAGGCACTTCTTACCGGTCTTCTTCTGCAGCTCGTACAGATAATCCACCATCACGCGGAAGTTGGCGATGCTCTCGGCCAGGGTAGCGCCCTCCGGGGCGATGTCCACGTCATGGAAGCAGTAGTAGTCGATGTCCAGCTTTTCCATCAGCTCGAAGGCGAAGTCCGCCTTGGCGCGGAACTTGGCCATGGGGTCCGTCTGGCCCATGGACTTATCCATGGTACCGGAGCCGAACATATCCACGCCCTCGGCGTCGATGGTATGCCAATAGCTCAACGCGAACTTCAGATGCTCACGCATTTTCTTGCCGGCGATGACCTCGTCCGGGTCATACCAACGGAAGGTAAAGGGGTCGGTCCCCTTGGGATCGTAGACGACCTTACTCACATCAGCGTACTTTTTCATGTTATTACACCTCCGAAGTATGTTTCGTTTTTACGCGGGAACGGATCATGGGCACCACCAGCTGGATGATAACGGCCACCAGCAAAATCGAGCCCTTGATGGTATCGTTGATCAGAGCGTCCACCTGCAGGGAGGCGATGATCTTGTCGATGATGGTATAGCTCATGGCGCCGAACAGAACGCCCAGCAGCTTGCCCTTGCCGCCGCTCATACTGATACCGCCGATGACCACCGCGGCGATGGCGTACATCTCGTTGCTCTTACCGAGGGTGGCCGGGTCGACGGAGCCGTTCATAGCCAGCCACAGGAAAGCGCTCAGACCGGTGAGTATGCCGGTAATGACATAGACCGCCACACGGGTACGGTTGACGTTGATACCGGCCAGGGCTGCAGCGCGCTCATTGCTGCCCAGGGCATAGACGGTCTTGCCGAACTTGGTGCAGGTGGATATGAACACCATGATGACCGTGACCAGCAGCAGCACGATGCCCACCACGGGAACAGTGGCGAGCTTCAGCTGGCCGAAGCCGTAGAAGCTGGCATAGTGGTCCAGGGTACCGGTCATATTGAAGATGGAGGACCCGGTAGTCCGCAGGTAGTACTGAGCCACCGAACGGAAGATCAGCATTGTGGCCAGCGTCACGATGAACGCAGGCATTTTCACCAGGCCGATGAGCACACCGTTGAACAGGCCGCACAAGCCGCCGGCCACCAGGGCGAACAGCAATGTGAGGAACACGCTGTCCGTGGCATTGAACACCACCACGGAGAAGCTGCCCACCAGCGCCAGCATGGAGCCCACGGACAGGTCGATGCCGCCGGTGATGATGACCAGGCCCATGCCGAAGGCCATGATACCCACCACAGCGGAGTGCCGCAGGATGTTCATCACGCCACTCCAGGTGGTCGCGCCGTGGTTAATAAACAGATAGGCGATGAAGATCGCCAGTGCGATGAGGATAAAGCTGTAATTATTGATCCAGGCGGCAATGCCCTTCTTGTTCAGCCCCGGTTTTTTGGCCTGGGCCTTCAGTTCCGTGTTCTGACTCATACGTTTACCTCTCCCTCCGTTGCGTGTATCACATTGGTCGCATACAGCATGACTCTCTCCTCCGTGATCTCCTCACGGGGCAGAATGGTCTGGATATGCCCGTGGTAGAACACCACACAGCGATCCGCGATCTTCTGTATCTCCGGTATCTCCAGGGTGTTGACCAAGATGGTCTTGCCCTTCTCGGCCAGCTCCAGGATCAGCTTGTAGATCTCTGCCTTGGCGCCCACGTCGATACCCTGGGTGGGGTTATCCATGATAAGGATATCCGCCTCGGTGGTGAGCCACCGGCCCAGGATCACCTTCTGCTGGTTGCCGCCGGACAGTGACAGGATCAGGTCGTCATGGCTGTTGGCCTTGATGTTCAGCATATCCCGCATCCTGTTGTACTGCGCCACCTCTTTCCGCCCGCGGATCAGCTGGTGATTGGCAGAAAGCGTGTGCTCGGAGATGTAGTTGTTCTCCAGCAGCGTGAAATCCGGGATGACGGAGTTTTCCTTGCGGTTGGCGGGGATCATGCCGATCTTGTGGCGCATGGCGTTATGTATGCCGCCGTGGTGCAGCGGCTCTCCGTTGACATACACCGTGCCCGAAGCGATGGGAATCGCGCCGAAGATCGCCTGCATCATCTCACTGACGCCGGCACCCTTCAGGCCTGTCAGGCCGATGATCTCGCCCTTACGCACCTCCAGGTCCACGTTCTCGAACCCTTCGCCGCTGAGGTGCTCCAGCTTCAGTGCCACATCGCCCAGCTGGCGGGGCTGGTACACCGAGGCCTCGGAGTAGCTGCTGCCCACCATCAGGCGGGTGACGGCCTCCGGCGTAGTGTCGGCGATATTGCCGGACTGAATAAAGTATCCATTCCGCAGGACCGTGTAGCGGTCCGCGATGGTAAATATCTCGTTCATTTTGTGGGAGATGAAGATGAAGGACTTGCCCTGCTCCTTCAATCGCCGCACGATACTGAACAGGTGCTCGATCTCCGCGTTGTTCAGCGCGGTGGTCGGCTCGTCCAGAATAAAGAGCTTCGCATTGGCGTGAAGTGCCTTTGCGATCTCCAGCAGCTGCTTTTTGCTGGTTTCCAGCTCATCTACCAGGGCGTTGGGGTCGATATCCACGCCCAGGTCGCTCATCAGCTGGCGCGTCTGCTCCAGCATGGCCCGCTTATCCAGCGTGCCCAGCTTGGTCAGCAGTTCTTTGCGAAGAAAAATGTTCTCGTACACCTTCAGATCGTTAAACAGGTTCAACTCCTGGTGTACAAAGGCGATACCTGCCTGTTCTGTCCGCTTGACGGAAATGTCGTGCATTTGCTCTCCGTCAAACTCGATCTCGCCCTCATCCCGCTGATGCACACCCGCCAGGATGTTCATCAATGTGGACTTACCGGCGCCGTTCTCTCCCAGCAGCGCGTGTACTTCCCCGCGCTCCACGGAAAAATCAACGTGCGAAAGCACTTCCACACCGGAGAATGATTTGGTGATATTGGTCATTTTCAGCAATTCCATGCCGCACGCCTCTCTTTGCTGTTTGATAAGATCCCTTCTGCGAAGGGGGAGGTGCCCCGCGGGCGCCGAAGCGCCCGCGAAGCCCTCGGAAACGACTTTACTTACTTGGAGACAGCGTCACCGAAGCCCTGGAAGTCGTTGACGTTGGTAGCATCCACCACGGACACGGCGATGACGTGATCCTGGGTGACGGTACCGCCCTCGATGTGGGTGATCATGTCATCCACGGCAGCCTTGATCATCGCGGGATCGTAAGTAACGGAGAACAGATCGGCCAGCTTGGCGACCTCAGCGGTGTAATCCTTCTGATGGATGCCCTTCAGCACGGAGTAGATCTCGTTCAGACCGGAGGAGGTGCCCAGATGCACACCGGCGTTCAGGAAGGCATCCTTCTTCTCGGCGTCGATCTCGGAGCTCTTCAGCGCCTCCAGGATGCCCATGGCGATCTCGTCGTCGTGGGTGAAGATCCACTTGGTGGCGGTGATGTCCTCAACAGTGCTGGCATCCAGCCAGTTGATGAACAGCTCCTTGCCCTTGCTGCGGCTCCAGCCGGTGTAGTCGGTGGACTGGATGGCAGCGATCTGCTCCTCGGTCCAGCCATTTTCCTTCAGCACGCTGAAGAAGCCGTCGTTACGCATGGTGGGAACGGAAGAGTTGTCACCGGGCATGATGAGGACCTTATCGCCAGCCTTCATGCCGTCGGCGATGAAGCGCTTGGCGGTCTCGGCGCCGATGCCGTTGTTATCGCCCTTGACGCAGGCAACAGCAGTGGAAGCAGCGGAGTCGATGATACGGTCGAACATCACATAGGGGATGCCGCTGGTGGCCAGCTTGGCCATGGTGTTCTCCAGGGTGTTGTCCTGAGGCAGAATGACCACATAGTCAGCGGTCTTGTTCTCGATCAGGTCCTCCACCTGCTGGATCTGGTTGGCGGCGTCGGAAGAGGTGATGACGGTGGCGGCATACTTGCCGGCGTCATTCAGCTCCTGCGCCTTCTCCTGCGCATAGGTCATCACAGCGCCGGTCCAGCCGTGGTCGGCATTGGGGACCAGGATCGCGATGCGATTACCCGTGGCAGCATCGTTGTCCTTGTTGGCGTCATCATCCTTCTTCTCGCCGCAGGCGACAAGAGACAGGGCCATGACCAGCGCAAGGATCAGTGCCAGTACTTTCTTCATGGTTGTTTCCTCCTAAAAATTTTTTATAGATACGGACAAAGTCCGCCTATAACGTGTTCTTACAGCTCCACCCAGGCAGAGTCCTTGGCTGCGGAGTCGATGACCGCGTGAATGAACTTCACGCCGTTGAGGCCGTCGGTGACGGTGGGATAGTCGAAAGAGCCGTCGTTGGCCGTACCGCCCGCCTTCACCGCCAGAATAGCGCTGATGATGTTCTTGTAGATGTTGGCAAAGGCGACGATCAGTCCCTCGGGGTGGCCGGAGGGGATACGGCTGTACGCGCCGGCCTTCTCGGTGATGTAGCCGGTACCGCGGGACAGGGTCTCCGTGGGCTTGCCCTTGGGGGTGTACTTCAGATAATCGGGATAGTGCTGCTCCCACTCCAGTGCACCCTCACTGCCGTAGATGCGGATGGTCAGGCCATTGAGCTTGCCCGCCGCGATCTGAGAGCACCAGTACGCGCCGTTGACGCCGTTTTCGTACTCGACGAGCATATTGGCGTTCAGGTCCAGCTCCTTGCCGTAACGGTTCACGGTGGCGGCCAGACGCTTGATGTTCAGGCCGGTCAGGTAGTGGACGGAGTTCTCGATGTGGGTGCCGATGTCGCCCACACAGTTGGAGATACCGGACACCGCCGGATCGGCGCGCCAGACGGACAGCTTAGTGGTGCCCTCGCCAGGGACGCCCAGCTCATCGATGAGCCACTCCTGGACATACTCCGCATTGACGGCGGCGATCTTGCCGATCTTGCCCTCGGCGATCATCTCGCGGGCCACCTTCATCATGGTGTAGCCGGAATAGGTGTAGGTGACGCCGAAGACCAGGTTTTTCTCCTTGGCCAGGGCCACCAGCTCCTGCGCCTGCTCCACAGTGAAGCACAAAGGCTTTTCGCATACCACATGGATGCCGTGCTGCAGGAAGCACTTGGCCACGTCGTAGTGGGTGTTGTTCGGAGTCGTGATGCTGACGAAATCGATACCGTCGGGACGCCTGCTCTCCGCCTCGGCCATGGCCTCATAGCTGGGGTACACGCGGCTCATGTCCAGGGAGTAGGTCTCGCCGGTCTCACGGTTCTTCTCCGCATTGGTGGAGAAGCAGCCCGCCACCAGCTGTGCGCGGGGGTCAAAGGCGATGGCTTTGCGATGCACCTCGCCGATAAAGGCGTTCATGTGTCCACCGACCATGCCGTAACGGATCTGAATACCCATATTGTCCTCCTTGTCGCGTTTCAGTTGGCGATAGCGTCGTCAAACTTCACATCGGACTTCTTGAAGTCCACCTTCTTCACGAAAGCGGCCGCCTCGGTAGCGCCCTCGATACGGTCCATACCGCTGTCCTCCCATTCCACGGACAGAGGGCCGTCGTAACCGGCGGCATTCAGCACGCGGATGATCTCCTCGAAGTTCACGTCACCATGACCCAGGGAGCGGAAGTTCCAGCCGCGGCGCAGGTCTCCGAAATCGATGTGGGAGCCCAGCAGACCGCTGCGGCCATCCAGAGTCACCGCCGCATCCTTCATATGGACGTGGTACACGCGGTCCATAAAGTCGCGCAGGAACAGATGGGGCGTCACGCCCTGCCACAGCAGGTGGCTGGGGTCGAAGTTCAGGCCGAACTCGGGGCGGTCGGCAAACTTCTTCAGCAGCTTCTCGGTGGAGTAGTAGTCGAAAGCGATCTCGCCGGGATGGACCTCCAGGGCGAACTTGATGCCGTTGGCCTTGAACTCATCCAGGATGGGAGACCACAGGCGCACGATCTCGTCGTAGCCGTTCTCGACCATCTCCTCGGTGGTCTGGGGGAAGGAATACAGCCACTTCCAGATGGGAGAGCCGGTGAAGCCCGTGACCACATAGCAGCCCAGCTTCTTGGCCACCACGGGGGCCTTCTTCATGGTGTCGATCGCCCAGGCGCGGATCTCCTCCGGCTTGTCGGCCAGCGCCGCGGGAGCAAAGTTGTTCAGCCGGGGATCGGGAGCGTCGCCCACACACTGGCCGATGATGTGGCAGGCCAGGGCCTTGCAGATCAGGTTGTTCTTCGCCAGGGTCTCCTTGATCCAGGCCACGTAGCTGTCATCGCTGTACGCACGATCAATGTCGATGCCATTGCCCCAGCAGGCGACCTCCAGGCCGTCATAGCCCATCTTGGACGCCAGCGCACACAGTTCATCGAAGGGCAGGTCCGCCCACTGGCAGGTGCAAAGAGTTACCGGTCTGTTTCCCATGATACATTCCTCCTGTTAAAAAGTTAAATCATCATCGGCCTGTGCCGATCGGATCACAAACTTACTGCGAGTGCCGCACACGCACACGGTTGTGGGTATACACCACGCCGGCGGCAGGCCGCCGTCCGGTGTGGATATAGTCGAACAGCACACGCACCGCCTCGTCCCCCTGGGCGAAGGGCTCCTGGGTCACAGTGGCGGCAATGCGCCCTTCCTCCATATACCGCAGCACGGCCTCCGTCCCGTCCACCGCCAGCACGCGGATATTCTTTCCGCTTTCCAGGATGGCCCGCATACCGCCGTCGATACCGGCGGCGGCAAAGCACACCATGTCCGGCGTGTGGTCCGCCAGATAGGCCCGCAGCACCTGATAGGAGACATCGTCGTCGTCCTGATTTTCCAGCACGGCGTCCACCGTGATCTCCGGCGTGCCCTCCAGTGCGGTCCGCAGACCGCGCACGCGGTCCATATGGCCGCGGACATTGGTGCTGCCGATTACAGCCGCCACGCGGCCCCGGCCATTGAGCATGAGCTGCACCAGATCTCCGGTGATCATACCGCTGTTGTAGTAGTCGCAGCCGACAAAGGCCACACGGTCGACATCGATATCGGTGTTGACTGTGACCACCGGTATGGGCAATGACTGCAGGTACTCCGCGACCTCGGGCACATCCAGCGGCATGACCGCCAGCGCGTCCACGCCCTCGGCCACCAGTCGGCGCATGGCCTGCAGCTGCGTGGCGGCGTCGTAGCCCTTGATCTCGCGGATGGTAAGGGTGGTGCCGTAGCTGGAGAGTTTTCTGGCGCGGCTCTGTGCGCCGCGGAGCACCTCGTCAAAAAAGGGATTGCCGACGGAGGGTATGACCATGCCGATGTGGGTGCGCTGACGGGAGCGAATAAGCGCCTGGGCCAGCTGGTTGGGCTGGTAGCGCTCACGCTCGGCAATGTCCAATATACGCTTGGCCAGCTCGGGATTTACGTTGCCGCGGCCGTTGAGTACCCGGTCGACGGTGCCGCGGCTGGTGCCCGCTTTTTCGGCGATCTGCTTGATGGTCACGCGTCCGCTTCTCCTCTCCGAAATTTGTATCGCCCTTGGCGATGTGTCATTTGTGCTCGAGCACGAATTGACTGTGCTCGAGCACAGTTTCAAAATACCATCTCTTTTGTGATCTGTCAACGGAAAAGGGCCGGCGTGGCTCTATTTCTGTAGAGTTGCCTAAACACGGCGAAAAACTTTTGTTGTTTTTCCCAGTAGACATTTCGGAATTCCCTGTTATCCGCAACGCTTTGTGCCAAACATTCCAAACCAACAAGGCGGCTGCCAAACAGCAAAAGGGGCCACCATACAGCGGTCCCTTTTATGCGGAAAAAGCCAAACGGCTCCCGGGCGCGCGCCCGGGAGCCGTTCGGTGCAAGGGGGAGGAAAAGGAGTAAAGGAAGAAAACAAGCTATTTGGTGCAGACCGGCAGGAACTGGCCGAAGCAGTCGGGCAGGACCTGACCGTCACGCATAGTGGTGCGGCCACGGAGGATCGTCTCGACCACCCGGCCCTGGAAGGACATACCGTCATAGGGGGACCATTTGGCTTTAGAGTACATCTTCTCCTGACGGAAGGTGTAGGCCGCGGACATATCCACAATGGCCAGGTCGGCATCGGCTCCGGGGCGAATAACGCCCTTGCGGGGATAGAGGCCGAAGGTACGGGCCGCATTGGCGGAGGTGATCGCCGCCACGCGGGGCAGCGTCAGCAGGCCGCGGTGGACAGCGGTGAGCAGCACAGGAGAAAGGCCCTCGATACCGCTGATTCCGGCGGGGGCATCCCAGAAGGAACGGTGCTTTTCCTCGCAGGTGTGGGGCGCGTGATCTGAGCAGACCCAGTCCAGGGTACCATCCGCAAGGCCCTGCCAGACTGCCTGGCGATCTGCGGCGGTACGGATGAGAGGGTAAGTCTTCATCACCGCACCGCAGCGGCGGGCCTACACCCACATGGAGGACGTGCAGGGGCATGGAGAGCTCCTTGGCCATGTCGATGGCGGTGTCGATAATGGAGGTCTCACAGCTGACGGGGCGGGTACGCAGCAATGCGGCGTAGTCCTGCGCGCCGGCGGCAAGGGCCTCCTGCGTCAGGGCCCGAACAATGGAGAAATTCTCTGCGTGGATGCCCAGGCGTTTGCCGGTGGCCTTCACGGCGCGGAACAGGCGGTAGATCTGGCCGTCGTCCGGGGGCGGGAGGACGTTGTCCATGCCCTCACGGTAGTTGTAGATCAGGCTGTTGTCCCGGTGGTCTACCGCGTAGCCCCAGAAGAATTTGAAGGCCACGCAGCCGGCCTCCGCCAAAGCGGGCAGGCTGGAAAGATTGGCATCGCCCAAAGCCAGGCCCCAAACGCAGAAATCCGCATGGGCCTTGGGCTGGATGACCGAGACAAGATCGCGGAGAGACTCCGCCGAGTGAATGGTAGGGGTGCAGTTGGGCATTTCGAACACGGTGGTAATACCGGTGGCGGCAGCCGCCGCGGTGGAGGAACGGAAGTCCTCCTTCTCGCCGGTGGCCAGACGGCCGTCGCGGGAGTGAACATGGGTCTCGATCAGGCCGGGCAGGATATAGCGGCCAGAAGCATCCGTAGTTTCACCGACGGTGCCGGGCAGGCGCTCGGACGTGACGGCGGCGACCCGGCCGTCACGGATGTAGATATCGGCACGCTGCATACCGTCATCGTTGACCACCGTACCGTTGTAGATGACTCTGTCCCAGTCCATAAATGCCTCCTCCGATATGTATACTGTATACACTTAGTCTTCAAGAGAAACCCCCATGACAGGTCACAGGGGTCTCGTGCAGGCGGTACATTCCGTCATACAGGCGGTACATACCCGCTATGCAGATGATACATATCCGTCATGCGGGCGATACATATCCGCCATGCAGATGGTACATATCCGTCATGCAAATGGGGTCTGTGCATCAGTCCTCCTTGCCGTAGCGCTGGAGTGCGGCCTCGTGAACGTTAGCGGTATGGGCGGTGAGCACCCGACGGAGGCGATCCGCATCACGGGCCCGCAGGGACGCCACGATCTCCTCGTGCTCCGCCAACGCACGGCGGCGGCGTTCGTCATCGGACAGCACGCTCTCGCGGAAGCGGGCGTGCTCCGGGTTCTGAAACGACGTGGTGGCGCTGTAGCTTTCGATCTGGTCCAGGAGCTTGATGAGCAGGGGCATATTGCTGCTCTGGGTCAACAGGCCGTTGAATTCGTCCAGGTGGCGGAAATACGCACCGACGTCATGCTTGTCCAGCGCCTCGGCGCAGCCGCGGTTGTCGGCCTCCATGGCGTCCAGCTGCGCGTCGGTGATGTTCCGCACCACAGCATCCACGCTGAGCAGCTGCAGGGCGGAACGGATGGTATAGACCTCGTCCACCTCGGCACGGGTCAGCCTGGGCCGGGCCACGGCGCCCTTACGGGGCTCGTAGACCACCAGCCCCTCACGCTCCAGCATACGGATGGCTTCGCGCACGGGGGTGCGGCTGACGCGGAAAATATCGGCGTATTTTGTTTCGACAATGCGCTCATCCGGCGTGATATCGCCGTTGATGATGGCGTTTTTCAGCTGGGTATATATCGTCTCGCGCTGAGGGTTGGCGGGGTCCACCGGTGTGAAGGCTGTCATCTCTCTATGCCCCCTTCTTTTTGTACCGCAGCAGGCGGCTCTATACACACTATACCCGCTGCTGCGGGAAAAAGCAAGCAAAACCGGCAAATTCTGCCGATTTCCCCTCCCCTGCCGGGGCTTGGGCGCAGTGCAGTCTCTCTTACATGTGCATGGGATACTGTATACAAAATGCATGGTAACATATTCCTTTCCCTTTTGCAAGGGGTTTTCAGATGCGCGGCAAAAAAAAGAAAGCCCTTACGGGCTTTCTTTTTTATTTGCTCTTAGTGACGCTTTTTAGCGGTCCACGCCATGCCGGTAACGGACAGGACAGCCGTCACGGCGTAGATGCCGATGCCCGCGTCAAAGGTCTTGGGGCTGGTCTTGCCGCCGATGGTAAAGTCCATGCTGGTGTTGCCCGCCGTGGACAGGATGGTGATGGTGTGCTTGCCCGCCGCCAGTGTCTTGAGGTACGCGGCCTTCAGGTACACCACGGTGGAGCCCTCTTCAGCGGTGTAGTTGGACTTGGCAAGGGTCTTGCCGTCCACCTGGACGCCCTGGAAGGTGCTGAACGCCGCGGTGGAACGGAACACCAGGCCGTAGGCGCCGCCGGGATAATCCGTGGCGGACTTGTTGGTGCCGTTCAGCTCAGCGGTGATGCCGGGGGTGGAGGGGTAGTAATAGTAAGAACGGGGCACCGTATAGCCGTTTTCGTTGTCCTTGGTAACCTTCGTGCCGCCGTTGACGGTCACATTTCCGGTATTGGTGTTCTTGACGGTGACGCCGCTGGGAACATTCTTCAACTCCGCATCACCCTGGGTGACCGTCACGGTACTGCCGGAGGGAGCCTTGGCCGCCGCCGCTTCCACAGTCTCCTTACCCACATAGTAGGTGGTTTCGCCGGAGGTGGTAATATTGGCTGTGGTCAAATCCGCTGCCACATAGTCTTTTACGTCATTGGAGAAAGCGCCGCCGGTGACGGTGAGCTTGTCTCCGTTATTCTCAAACGGCTTTTCTGTCTTATTCTCGTACTTATACGCCTTCAGCCCCTCATCGTTTTTGGCGGTGAAGCTGCCGTTCTTTACCTCAACCTTACCAAGGCCCTTGTAGCCGGCCCGGTCCACTACGGAGATAGCCGCGCCGTCCTGAATGGCGCCGTCATTCTCGGTCTTGGGCACCGCATCGCCGGTGACGTTGATGGCGCTCTCTCCGGTGATCTCCAGGCTGCCGGCGCAGACCTGCACGCCCATGGTCTTGGTGTTGATGGTGCTGTTGTCGATGGTCAGCGTGCCGCTGCTGGGGAAGTAGATGCCGAAGCCGTTGGGCACGTTCAGCGTGCTGTTTTTCAGCGTGACGCTGTCGTTCGTGTTGTTGCCGTTGGTCTCGATGCCGCTCGTGGCGGTCGTGCTCATTTCAACACCCTCGAACGTGAGGCTCGAGTTGTCATAGGTGATCGTGCCGCCACTTGCCGACGGAATCAGACCCACGAGCTGCGAGCTGACGATCTTGCCGTTCTTCACCGTCAGGGATGCATTGGCGTAGTTGATCTCAAACGCCGCGCTGTTCGCATCCGTGCCGGTGCAGGTCCAGGTGTGACCATTCAGATCGACCGTTCGGTTGATGCTGCCGGAGTTAAAGGTCGAGCCGGTGGTGTAGTCGCGCAGAAGGACGATCGGCTTGCCGCTGGCAGTCTGCGCCTTGAACGCCTCGTCCATGGTGTAGTAGGAGGTGTCGCCGACCATGGCCAGATACGCCTTCGCCACACCGAAGGTGCCGTCGGCGTTCTTAGTAACGCCGGAATCCTCCACCACGTACTCGGTGGGATCGCTGGAGAACGTACCGTCGGTGACAGCGATAGTCGCCTTGGCGGTGTCAGTGGTAGTAGCCAAACCATTGTTATAGGTATAGGTGCCCAGCGTACCATTGACGGTGCCGCCGGTGATGCTGACCTTGGCCACCTTGCCCTCGGCGCTGCCGTAGTTCACAGAGAGCACGTTACCGTTGACGGTGCCGCCGCTGATCGTCAGATCGCTGTTGTGACCGCCGTTGTACGTCCAGGCCGCCACTGCGCCGTTGACCGTGCCGCCCTTGATGGTAGCTCTGTGCCAGTCCTCAATGGCGTAGCTGTCGGTGGAGTTCAGCGTGCCGCCGTTCAGGAACAGATCGCCGCTATCGACCTTGATCACGATGAAGTTGTCCTGCGTAAACGTGCCGCCCTTGATATTCAGGCCGGGGTACTTGGCGACACTGTCATCGCCCACGCGCACCAGAGACGCGCCCTTCCCATTCGCGTTGCCGCTGTTGTTCTGGACGATGCCGCTCTCGAAGGTGAGCCAGCCGTCGCCCTGAATGTCGATGACATAGTGGGAGGAAACACCGGAGTTCTCCGCAGTATCCTCACGCATGATGGTACCGGTCTTACCTTCGCTGCTGTCCTTGACGGTCACGCGGGCCGTAACGGTCAGCGCGGGCTTGCCCTTCTCGGTGCCGCCGTTCAGGGTGTGACCGTTCAGGTCAAGGGTCAGATAACTGGTGGAAATGGTGACGTTCTCCTCGGTATCCGTCAGCAGCTTCACGGTAGCATTGCGCTTTGCCGCGTCAATAGCCGCCTGCAGCGTCACGTACTGCTTACTGCCGGTCTCCGCGACACATGTCGTGGCTTGACCGCCGTTCTCTCCGCTGCCGGTTTCGCCGCCCCCGGTGCCGCCGGTTTCTGTGCCGCCGGTTTCCGTGCCTGCGGGCGTAGTACCCGTGTTTCCTCCTGTACCTGTTTCACCTGTCGCCCATGCGCTTGTGCACAGGCTCAGCGCCATGACCAGTGCCAGAATGGTTGCTAACAATTTCTTCATGTCTCATACCCCGTTTGTTTTAGATTTCCGTAGGCGCACTCGTTTTAATCTCCATTAAAACGCCAAAGCAGAGGTACCTCTGCGGATAGTCAGATTATAGCACGGCTGCATAATTTGTCCAGCCTTTTTATGGGAATTTTACACATTTTTTCTGTTACCGGGAATGGAAAACGGGAGAGTTTGACAGGAAATGGGAATTGGGGGTGTTTCGCCGCCACGCGGCTACACCTCATCCGCCCCCTCGGGGCACCTGTCTCCCTGCGGGTCGGTCCGCGGGTCTGACACGCCACCGGCGTGTCTTTCAACACCGCGAACCCCTCGAGGGGAAGGCTTGAGGGCTGCGGGCGGGGCGGGTATGATTTGTCATAATTGTCAAAAAAGTGGGGTTTATTTTTGTGCTAAGGGCAGAAATGCTGCACTTCTATTGACGGCGGGGTGAAATGCGAGTAAAATATGTACACAAAGAATACTGTATACAGTATCCAATCCGAATACACGCAGAAACAACGTCTGCGCTGTATACCATGACCGGCGGCCCCTGCCCGGGACACAGTATGCCGGGGCAGACAGATACAGCCGGTTCGGACATGGGCGGATAACGCCGGGCGGCAGAAGCGGAGGACGGCACATGGAGAACTTCTCATTATATATAAACGGCGTGCTCCGCACGGTATGCGTGCCGCCCCAGTGGACGCTGCTGCGGGTACTGCGGGAGACGCTGGGCCTGACCGGCGCGAAAAACGGATGCTCCTCCGGCGACTGCGGCGCCTGCCGCGTGATACTGGACGGCACGGCGGTGAACGCCTGCAAGGTACCTATTAAGGATGCGGCGGGACATCGGGTGGAGACCATAGAGGGGCTGAGCCGGAACGGACAGCTGCACCCCATACAGCAGGCGTTTATCGACTGCGGAGCCGTCCAGTGCGGCTTCTGCACGCCGGGAATGGTGATGAGCGCCAAGGCACTGCTGGACAAGACACTGCACCCCAGTGACGAGGAGATACGGGAGGCGCTGGCACCGAATCTGTGCCGCTGTACCGGCTACTACAAGATCGAGGAGGCCGTCCGGGAGGCGGCGCGGCGGCTGGAGGCGCAGGACCGGTGAAGGAGCTGACGTACATCGGAAAGAGCTACCCGGTGCAGGACGCGGCGGCCAAGGCAACAGGGGAACTGCTGTATGTGGACGACATGACCATGCCGCGGATGCTGTACGCCAAGGCGCTTTTCTCGCCGATAGCACACGCGCGGATCAAGCGCATCGACACCACAGCGGCGGAGGCGCTGCCCGGCGTGTGGGCAGTGGCTACCTATCAGAACACACCGCAGACGCGGTTCAACAGCACCACGCGGTTTTATATGCAGGCGCCGGCGCCTATCGAGACGGAGCGCATTTTCGACGACACGGTGCGCTTTGTGGGCGACCGGGTGGCGGCGGTGGCGGCAGAGACAGAGGATATCGCTCAGGCAGCCATCGACCTGATCGAGGTAGAATACGAGCCGCTGCCGGTGGTGACGGATCCGCTGGAA
>OHJU01000717.1_pt1 | contig 17319 bp, 11 predicted proteins | sample 1568711 | NCBI WGS metagenome assembly OHJU01 (sample SAMEA3879574, study PRJEB24766) | human gut metagenome | biome: human-associated habitat; feature: feces | place: USA | collected 1985/1987 | reverse complement strand
TTGCCAGATTGTAGGAAACGGCCCTTTGCTTTGCCTCCTGCAAAACGGAATCATCTGTCTGTTGGATAAGCTCCTGATATGCCGTCTGAATTTCAGAGGCGTATTTCTGGTTGACATAATTTGAAATAAGTGGGTACAGTGTCAGCCCCAGAGCCGTGAGAAACAGCACCGCAGCGCAAATGGTGATGATTTTCTTCTTCAATACATCCTCCATTTTCCCACCCGGAGCGGAAAACTCCGGGTGGGAAACAAGATCAAGCGGACTTCTTGCTGGATACCGCATACAGCACAGCCGCCGCGCCGACCATAAGCAGAATGCCCACAATGGTAAACATCATAGTTCCGTTATCGCCAGTCTTGGGCAGGTCAAAGCCACAGGTGTTGACCACGGTCAAAGGAGCCTCGGCGTTGGTGCTGCCGTTGTCCTCCACCATGTTGACCTTCTTGCCGCTGACGGTGGCAGAGGCGGTCAGGAGCTTGTGCTCCAGATGCTTCTGGGGGATGTTCTTCAAATCTGCGTTGCTCCGAATGATCTGGGCGTACCGGGGATCGTTCTGAATCAGCCCCAGAGCATCGGAGGCGTAGATGGTGCAGTTTTCAGAGCCTTCCTTCTGGGAGATGACCACCTCAATATCCTGTTTCAGCAGCACATAGCCGTTGTCAGTGCGGACTTCCGTCATGGAGTAGGTATCGTCCTCTAAGCCCTTAATGAGAATACGACCCTTGGTGTCGCCGGTTTTTACGGGGACAAAGTGGGTGGCATCTGCCTTGTTTCCGGTATGCCCGGTCACATAATACACGCCCTCGTCCGGATTCAGCTTCGCCTGGACATAGTAGTTGTCGGTCTTGTTCTGTACCAGAAACTCCACCTTGGAGAAATCACCCTTGCCATCGGAAAACAGCTTGGTAAGATCGATGCCGTAGGTGTACACATGGGCATCGTCCACCAGCGTGTCGTAGAAGCTGTCGCTGGTGCGCTTCCATGTCAGTACCACCTTGTTGTCGTTGCCTTTGTCGCCCACCATCAGAGAATTATCGCTGTCTACTTTGGCAGTGTAGGTCAGGCGCATGGTGCAGTCGGAATAGCCAGAGTTGACCATACTTGCATCGGCATAGACGGCCTTGGACTTGTTAATTTCAGCCAGACCCTTAGCGGTCATTTCCACGGTCATGGCAGTCTTGCCGTCCGCATCGTTGTAGGAAACGGTAAAGTAACCGTCCGCCTCTTTCCAGGTGGTCACGGCGTTCTTACAGGCAGTATCGGAGAAGATTTCTAAGGTCACATCCCCCTTGGTATAGGTCAGACCAGCGGACAGGGTGTCAATGAAGGTATAGCAGGACAGGTAGGTTGCCTCGGAGGTAATGCTGGGCAGGGTGGAAATGATCTGGTAGTCGATGGTATCACCAGCGGAAGCAGTGCCGGTATGAGCGTAATCGTCCGTCTTGCCAGTGTCAGCCTTGGCCTCCCGCAGCGTCTTTTCCAGGGAGGGAATTCCGGTCAGATTTTTGGGGTAAAGGGTAATATCGTAAATCCAGCGGGTGCCGCCGTCATTGGCGTTGGTGCCGTTGACGGAGGTCATGGGGACGGATACCAGGAAAGGATCGGTGGTGGAAACGACCATTTCAGGGACTTTGGTTTCTGCAACCAGATACAGACCCAGGGGCAGGTTTTCAGCTTTGGTCTTGCCGTAGGAATCCGTCAGGGGCATGGCCGTACCGTTGGTGGCAGCGTAACGCTCCATGGCGTTCTTCACGGTGGTGGCGTTGGCAGTCAGGCCGGAGGACAGGGCGGAGATCAGCACATCAGACTGGTAGAAATACTTGGATTCATCCAGAGCATCCGCTTTTTCGTACCGATTCTTTCCGTCCGCCAGACCAAGGGCTTTCAGGAAGTCCGCACCCTTGGTCTTGTCCACGGCGTACAGGATTTCCACATGACCGTCGGTGGTTTCGGTTTCGCCGTACTGGAAAATGTCGGCCACCTTTGCATAGGTAAACTCGACACCCTTAATGGCATATCCGTAGCCGGTTTCGCCGTTGCCCAGAGTGGAGGAAGTGCCGCCGCCCAGAACGTTGTTTACACCGGCTTCGTCATAAACGCCAGTGGATACATAGCTGGAATCCCACACGCCGTCTTTTTCAGCGCCCGTAAGGTCGTACTTGTAGATGGTCAGAGAGCCGGTCTTGGATTCGTCGATGGTAGGCACATTGGTTAGCTCCGCAGCGGAGGCGGCCACCGGGAAAGACAGGAGCAGAGTTAGAGCCAGGAACAGGGAAAGAATTTTTGTGATGTTTTTCATAGAGCAGTTTCCTTTCTTGAATGTAATTTTGAGGTTGGATTTTGAATTTTGAACATGAAAAAACCAGGGCTTGTCCCTGGCACGGTATGGAAAGTGGGCCAAATCAGGACTCCTTTTTCCGGTAGATAATGGCAACCAGGCAGCCAATGGCAGCCGTCAGCCCAAGTACCCGGACAACGGCCCCGGACACCCCGCCGGTTTCCGGCATGGTAAAGGTCCGGGCATTGACAACGGTCAGCTCCACGGACAGGGTATCGGCGGGAAGGGTCCCCGTGAATGCGGTTTCTGTAAGCAGCTTAAAGCCCGCCGGGGCTTTCGTTTCTGTTAGGCGATATTGGAGGCCGGGATGCAGGCCCGTCCATTGGAGAATACCGTCCTCACCACTGGTCAGGCACCCATCCGTCAGACCCTCCGCAGAGCAGCTGCCCTTTGTGACGGATTCGGAATGCTGGACAGGCTGCCATGTACTTTCATCCTCACTCCATTCCAGCAGAAATGTGGCTCCGGCCAGAGAGCTTCCGGTTGTAGCTACCTTTTTGACCGTAATGGTACCGGGACGCAGTGCATTGACGAAAGACACTTCCGCTGTCTGTCCCTGAACAACTGAAACTTTCTGGGGATTTTCGCTTTTACACTGATACAGGCTATCCTCTGGCAACAGCTCCTCCACGGTATATTCCCCAGGCAGCAGATTGGCGGTCAGGATCACGCCGTCCTCGCCGGTGGTAAAGGGGGAACTCTCCACCACATTCCCGTGGGCATCTGTCACCCGGAATACCCAGCCGGAAACAGACCCGTCACCCTCCACGGTTTTCTGGATTTTCAGTTTGCCATACTGGACATTGGTGAAGGTAATCTCCGTATCCTTATGGGGCAAAATCTCGATTTTCTGAACAGTTTCATCCACCATCCAGTATTCATCCTCAAATCGCCCCAACTCGTCGCCGGTTTCCTTGGCGTAATAGGTGCCGGGGCTAAAGTAATGCCCAGCCTTGCCCTCGGCGTTGGTAATAACCGTTCCAACCTCCTGGGTGCAGTCCGCATCCGAATAGATGGTGATGTGCCAACCCTCCACGGATTCACCGGTATTGGTCTTTTTGTAAATCCAGACAAGACCCTGCTCCCGATTCAGCCAGGTATCCACAGCATCCTTGCCGCCTGTGACCAAAACTGTGTGGAAGCCCAACTCCCCGGCCCAATAGGCATCCTCCGTGGGCAGCTCCACCACCGTATAGCGGCCCAGGGGCAGATTTCCGGTAATGGCATAGCCGTTTTCATCTGTGGTGTAATCTCCAACGGTCTTTCCATTGGCATCTCGGACCCGGAACGTCCAGCCGCCCAGGTTATTGCCGGTGTTGGTGGTTTTCACGATCTGAATGCGGCCATAGTGGGTGTTGGTAAAGGTGACGCTGGCAGTCTGGTTTGCCTGAATCACAACGGTTTTCACCGCCGTATCGATGCTCCAATAGGAATCACCTGTTGGAATTTCTTTGGCGTACAGCGTTCCGGGCAGCAAACCGGATACGGTCACAGTTCCGTCACTTCCGGTAGTAAAGGGCGAGCCGGAGACAGGTTTAGTGCAGGCAGAATCCGTGTACAGGCCAATCTTCCAACCACCCAGATTTTCGCCCGTATTGGTTTCCTTCACCAGCCGAACATTTCCGGTGTTTCTCTTGTTGTAAAAGCTCACAGAAGCCGTCTGTCCAGAGGTAATCGTGACCCGCTGGGGATTGGTGCTGGCGCAGCTGTACAAGGCATCTATGCTGGAATCTGTATTCCCCAATTCCTTGACATAGTACGTGCCTGCGGTCAACCCCGTTACGGAGAGTTTACCGCTGGAATTGGTGGTGTACGGCCCGGATACCAGATTGGTGCAGCTGGCATTGCTGTAGATGCCGAACTGCCAGCCAGACAGATTCTTGCCGTCCTCTGTGGTTTTTGTCAGGCTGATATTCCCCAGGGAGGGTGCCTTGATCTTGAAGTAGGCATTCAACCCACTGCTTCCGGCGTTATACAGGGAGATGGTCGTCTGATAGCTCGACCCCGACATATACCAGATATTATAGCTGGAATTGGATGCCGAGGGCAGATACCGGGTTGCTGTGAACACTGTGGATTCGGAAATATCCCCGGTTTTGGTAATGTTCAGCGTATTGCCGCTCTTAGAAAAGCGGGCACCATTTCCATTGGAAAAGCTGAAATCGGGCAGAACCCCGTTGGAATCATAAGCGCTTCCGGTATCCCCGGAGAGCCGAATCGTAGGTGTGTTGCTGCTACTGGAACTGCCGCAAAAGCTGGGAATCTTCTTCGCAGACTGAATTGCGGAAACCAAACTGTTGTAGCAGGAAGTAAACCCGGACACCGAAGTAGCGGCCGCGTTATAGAACACGTCGCCAGCGGTGCCGCACTCGTTATAGCTGTTCCGGTTAAAGCTGCTGGAGTCACGCAGGCCGCAGACGATTTCATAGATCAGGATTTGCGTTGCTACCCGCAGGGGAACATTGGGGTTACTGTCCTTCTTTGTGGTGGTGACGCTGATAGAATGATTCCACTGCTGATTGCTGTAGAGAAGAATCAGGCCAATGGCTTCCCGCCGGGCAGAGGGCAGGGAATACCAGACATTGCTGCCGGTGGAACTGCCGCTTCCATTTAATGTTACATCCCGGTCCACGGAATTGCCGCTGGTGCTGGCCGCATAATTGCGCCAAGGCTCAATGCAGTACAGCGGCTCATCCGCATGGGCAACACCGCCGTACCTCGCAAAGTGCCAGCCCATGTTCTTGACATAGGCCGTCCGGGTCGTGCCGCTTCCGTTGGGTTTATAAGTGCAAGACACCTGGTAGTTCAGCCGGGTAGTGTAGTCGCCGTTGTCCGCAAAGTCGAACAGCATGATACTTTTTTGCGTAGAGGCGTAGGCTTCGGCACCCAGGAGACGGTCGTCTTCCGATTCGTCCGTGGTGTCCTCCGCTGGGGCCTCCGTTTCCTCTGTGGAATCTTCCGCTGGTTCCTCTGTGGAAGGCTCCGTAACTTCTTCTGTTTCTTCCGGTGCCGTAGTTTCCACTACCGCCTCCGTTGCTTCCATAGTTTCACTTGCTTCCGGTACTTCTTTCTCCTCCGGCGGTGCCTCTGCCATAGCTCCCAGCGGAACGCTGAAAACCAGCATCACCGCCAGCAGCAGGCACAGCAGCGGTTTTGTAAATCTCATGGATTTCCTCCTTCCTCTGCGTTCTGGTACTTCGCCACCTCACTGGGCTTGGTTGTCATAATACTGTAAAGCTCGTTGTCCGTTGGAAAATGATCCACGAAAGGCAGGATCACATTGTCAAAGAACAGCAGCCCTTCTCCCGGCGGGGCGTTGCTGATATGGGCCGCCTGCTTGGCGGAGATATTCAGCCGCTCACAGAGAATGGCCCTGTCGCCGCTGGCCTGGTTCAGCAGATAAATAAAGTCGCTGTTTTCCAGAATATTCTCGATTTCCGGGGAACCCAGCAGGTCCTTTACATTCTGGGTGATGCCGGTGGGAATTCCACCCCACTTCCGAAACCGCTTCCAGATCTCCACACTCCAAGAGGCTACCTCCCCGTGGAGCAGAAGGTGGAATTCGTCTACATAGTACCGGGTGGATCTTCCCTCGCTGCGGTTCACCGTCACCCGGTTCCACACTTGGTCCTGGATGACCAGCATGCCCAGATTCTTCAACTGCTTGCCCAGGGACTTGATATCGAAGCACACCAGCCGATTGTTGATATCCACGTTGGTCCGGTGATTGAATACATTCAGACTGCCGTGGACATATAGCTCCAATGCCGAGCTGACCCTTTGGGCCTCCGGTTCCGGCTGCGCCCGGATCTCGTCCCACAGATCTTCCAGGATGGGCATATTCTCCGGCCTGGGGTCTGCCAGATAACCCCGGTACACCTTCCGCAAAGAGCGGTCAATGATGGTTTTCTCCACCGGCGTCAACCCGAACTTGTCTCCCGCCGCAACCTCGCAGAAGGACAGAATAAAGTCGGATTTCAACGCCAGAGGATTGTCGTCCTCGGAGTAGTTCAGGTTGATGTCCAGGGGATTCAGGTAGTAGCTCCTGCCCCCGCCGCTGCCGGAGGGGGTGAGCCGGATGACCTGCCCACCCAGTCGCTCCACCAGAGGGAAATACTCCGATTCCGGGTCACAGATCAGAATATCGTCCTTTGTCACAAGGAACACATTCAGAATCTCCCGCTTGGCGGAGAAGGACTTGCCGCTGCCGGTGGTGCCTAAAATCAAGCCATTGGGGGTCTTGTTCTGCTTCCGGTCTGCCAGGATCATGTTGCCGGAGCTGGCGTTGATCCCGTAGTACAGCGCGTCCCCGCCCTGGAAAATCTCCTGGGTGGTAAAGGGCATGAGGATGGAAACGGCGGAGGTGGTAAGTCCTCGCTGAATGTGGATCTGGTTGACACCCAAAGGCAGCGCCGACACAAAGCCCTGCTCCTGCTGGAAGTCCAGCCGGGTAAACTGGCAGTTGTACTGCTGGGCGACGCTGACTACCCGGGCAATGTCGTTGTCCAGCTTCCGCTTGCTGTCTGCCATATTCACAACCAGGAATGTGACCAAAAACATCCGTTCATTCCGGCTCTGTAAATCCCGGAGGATGTTCTTGGCCTCCACGGCGTAGGTGGCGATGTCCGTGGGGACAATATCCATATCGAATCCTTCCCGCACAGCCCGCTTCTGGGCATCGATCTTCATACCGTCAATGTCAGTGATCTTTCGCTTGACGGTTTTAATGGCCTCCGTCTGATCCATACTGCGGATGTGGATGCTCAAGAGCATGTCGTTTTCCGTGTTCAGAAGCTCCGCCAAAATCCGGTCATCCATTTCCGGGGCGGTGATCTGCAAAAAGGAGGCCGCGCAGAACTTGGTGCCCATCTGGAACTGCCGGGCAGAGGCAAAACGGAAAGCCGAGGGGGCGATAAAATCCTTGACGTGCAGGCCGGAGGGAGCCAGCCAGTCCCAATCAAAGGCGAACCGTTCCCCATCCGGGTGCAGGATGCCGTGCAGCAGTTCCAGCCACTCCCGGCCATCCAGCACCTTCGCCAGAGCGCCCATGACCTTGAAATGGTTCAACGCGTCCAGGGTGATCCGGGAAAACCTAGCCCTGGCCGCCCGGATATCCGATTCCGTGATGGTCAGAACCAGCAGCTTGGTTTTCACAATGCCGTTGTTGCCCTTTTCCAGCTGCCGCCGGAGCATCTGGGTATAGAGCTGCCGAATGCCATCGAAGGCATCCCCTTGGGCGGCGATCTCGATCCGCCTTAAAAAGTCCTCCTGATTCATGTGACGGCATGGCAGGCTGATCTCCATACCGATGGAGCTGTCATGGGAATTGTACAGATCGCAGAGGCCTTCAAAGATGGCCGTCTGCTGATCCGGCTGGGCAAGCTGGTAATTCACATCCTCAAACTCGACGCACTTGGACCAGGTGTTGTCATCCAGCTTGCACAGGCCGTCCGGGTACATCTGCCGGAACGGCAAGGTGTCCTGGGCGGTGTGGGGCTTCCCGTCGCCCCGGGCCCGCTCCATGATGGCCCGGATCTCTTTCTCTTCAGCAACGGTCAGCTTTCGCTTTTTTGCGGACTTTTTCTCTCTTTTGGACAATCGCTCGTACCTCCTGTTCTACTTGAATCTGCCGCGCCACGGCGGCATAAAAATTGTTGGTCGCGTAGGGCCGCAGCTTGGGCCTTACGAACATGGCCTGGATCATCTGCCCTAAAATCACCTCCAATGGCTGGCCGTGTTTTTCGTACATAGCCAGCAGGAAGAAGGGCAGCATCACCAGGATCATGCAGAGGGTGGCCGCGCTGGAAGCCACCCGATTTTTGAGCAAAAAGAAAAGCGGTACTCCTACAAGCACCGCCGCCCCAAAGCAAATGAGCTGCCGCCGGGTCAGGCCGAACAGCACCTTGGATTTTACTTTGGTCAGGTCTTTGGGAATGGTTACATAGGCCATACATACCTCCTTAATGGGCTCCAAATAGAGATTTTGACAGGCTTCCTGTTTTGAACAGGGCAAAGCACAGCAGCACCGTATACCCCATGCAGGCCCAGATGGCGGCGGACACGTTGCTTCCCACGCCGATGTTCTGCACCAGCACAGAATAAATGCCAACACACACCATAATCAGAAACGCCTGGAAGCCCAGGGCAAACAGGGAACGCAAATAGTTTTGCCCCGTATGTCCCCAATCCCGGTTGGTCATGGTGGCAAGAGGAATGGGCCCCACCGAGGCGGTCAGGTACACCTCGATCATCCTGCCGTAAATCACCAGCATAATGCAGATGGACAGGATGTTCATGGTCAGCCCTACAAAGATGGACTGGAACCATAGGCCGAATAATTCTCCCGTTTCTAATGCCTCCATCTGAGTATCCAGATTTCCCAGCACGCCGCTGATATCCACAGAGGTATTGCCGATAATCACCCCGGTGCTGCCGTTGACCACGCTCTGCGCCGCATCGAATATTCCCATGACGATGTTCCAGGTGTTGGTGACGATCAGCACGGCACAGAAGGTCTTGAATACCCATTTGAAAAACATCCAGGTATCAATATCGTGGAGATTGTTTCGCTCCGTGACCATCTGGATCAGCTCCACACACATGACAAAGGTGAGGATCACCCCGGCAATGGGGACAATGACCGTTTCGGAAAGATTCTGGATCATGGAAAAGACGCCCCCGTTCCAGCCCTGGGGCGTCTTTCCCACTTCTCCCGCAATCTCGCCTACTTTGGTATTGACGGAATCGAACATTCCTGTTAAATTTCCCTTGATGCCCTCTGTCAGCAGCCCACGGAGCCACTGGTCCAGTTTGTCAAGAATCTCTGACTTCCATCCCATCCGTTCCCATCCTCGTTTCCTGGGAAGGGCGATACGATGGGATAGGATGGATTTCATCCGTAATTTCTAAATCTTTCTTTGATCTATCTTTCTTTTCTTTATCTTTATTTAATTGCGCGGTCATTTCCGGACACGGGGTATCCATATCCGGGTTTTCCGTATCTGGACGCTCCGGCTCCGGCGACACCGACTGTGGCCGGGGCTTATGGGGTGTTTCGTAGATGATGTACTCCACGTCCACGATCTTGCCCTTGCTGTCCCGAATGCGGCTGCGGACAATGTATCCCGTCTGCTCCAACTCCCGAAGGGCAGAGCCGATGCAGTCGGCCCCCTCCTTGCAGATGGCCGCCAGCCCTCTTGTGGTGTAGTTCCACTCCTCCGGGAGGGACAGCATCATGGAAAGCAGCCCCTTGGATTTCAAGGACAACCCGGTATCCCGCAGATGATGATTGGACATGACCGTATAATCCCGGTTTCGCTCAATGCGGAAAACTGCCACTTTGATGACCTCCTTCGTTGAAAAATAAGTGTTGATTTTCGTGGCTTTGTCGGCTTGTATTCCCTTAAAAAGTCCCCCGTGTGAAAACACACAGGCAGCATTTTATTCGCCGCTTCTAGGGAAAACAAAGGCCGATTTTCCACCCTATTTGCTACACAAAAAGGCGACTGCGGGAAGCAATCGCCTTTTTGAGAGGGAATATGAAGCAAGAAAAACACGAAATTCGCTGCTCTGAAATTGAAAAACGTCTAGGGAAATGCCACTTTTTTGAAAAGTCCTATAAGAACACTCGTACCAAAGGGGAGTTCTTATAGGACTCCCCTTTGAACTTTTCGTGAACATTTTTCAGAAGCTGCACGTTGGTGTGCAACTTTTCTCTGTTTTGAAACTATGGATAGAAGGACTTTTTCCTTACTACAACATTCGGAGATTTCTATGACAGAGGAAAACTACAATTACCGTACAAGTCAAACTCTCTTGCGTAACCAGTTCCCAGGGAAAGGGAAATGGAAAATTCCGGTAATACCAAAATTCCAACCGTAAGATGGTGATTTTAACGACCTTCTGCTGATCGGCTTTGACAAAACAAATCTGGAAGATCAGAATCATCTTGACCGGATGGTGCATTTTTTCCTGTATGATTACCGCTTTGAGCGGGTATGGAAAAATCCCGAGGCTGACATTGAAAAGCTGTCCCGATACCGGGCTGTGCTTTCTCCCGATTTCAGCATGTATTTGGAAATGGCACCTGTGATGCAGATGTATAATGTGTTTCGTAACCGCTGGTGCGGTGCTTACTGGGCATCCAAGGGTATACGGGTGATCCCAACCGTCAATTGGGGTGATGAATCCACCTTTGATTTCTGCTTTGACGGCATTGAAAAGGGCAGCGTTGTGGCAGTTTCAACCTACATGGCTTCCGAGCATGATCATCGAAAGGATCAGAAGGAATGGTTCATGGCTGGTTACAATGAGATGCTGCGGCGTATAGAGCCAGAGAGAATCATTTGCTACAACACCCCGTTTCCGGAGATGCAGGGAGACATCGTGTATGTGGATTATGAACGCAGCTCCTGGCGGTACATGGACTATGACCAGAAGGCAATGCCCCATGAAGATTTGGACTGCTATAAAATTGGTGGCGCAAATCACACGTTTTGTGATACAATGGACGCATACATGATCGGTAAAGGCGGTGGAAGCGCTTATGGTGGAAAATGGAGACCAAATCCCAATAAGCCGCAAGACCAGCGCTATCTGGGAAATCCCGGAGAAATCAAAAGAACGATAATGAATAACGGTGATGTTTACAAGACAAAAATGGGGCCTGATGGGCGGGCGGAAATGGAACGGCATGAGACAAATCACAACCGTGGAGATAAGCATACGAACCCACATGACCACAGAATTAGCTGGGATAATCCAGATGAACATCCGGTTCCAGGTCCGCCGATCAATTATCCGAATGGTGCACCAGAATTTAAGAACTTCAGCGAGGTGTTTTGCATGAAGGAAATAATTGTTCCATATGGCAGTATGAATTTTGAAACCATCAGTGAATTTAAGCGCAGCATCAACTGGGGTGCTGAGATTGAATTTGAGTGGAATGGGGCTGTGTTTAATATCATCAGATATGGTACCGATGGGAAAATAACAATCTACGCAGCAAATAAACCAGAAACTGAGAAAGTATGTGAGACGGCGGATGAGGCGCTGGAATACATGGTTGGCGATGATAGATTGCGGGACATCATTACCAAGGTTCATGTTGTATCCCGGTCGATTTGAAAAAGATGCCTATGTGAAGTGAAAAAATAGGAAATTTGATGCTCTGAAATCCAAAAAAACGTTGGTATGACAGGGTTTTTCAAAAAGTCCTATAAGAACACCCGTACCAGAGAAGAATGATCCGAACCTGTTCTTGGTGAGAGACGGGTTCGGATTATTTCTGTTTTAGGACTCGAAAGGGCGGCGGCAGCAACGCTGCCGCAACAAACAGTCCGGCGGACTGTTTTAAGATAAGTGGGAGAGTCCCTCCAATTTCAGGCGCATCCCGTAGGGATGTGGATGAAATTGGAATATGTCAACGGTCAGTCTTCTGCAAAGTCTCACGAGCGCACCAATATGGACTCTACTGGCAGATTTGCCGTTGACTGCAAAGCAGGAAAAGATTCGCCCCGCGGCAGCCCGAAGAGGGCAGCCGCGGGGTTCTTTTGCAATCCAAACTCCTTTTCGTGCGTCGTCAAACAAGCTCGTCCATGCTGCACCCCAATACCTGCGCTATTTTCTTGACGGTCAGCACACCGGGTTCTACGTGACCGTTTTCCCAGCGGCTGATATCCTTGACCCGGCATCCGATGGCCTCGGCAAGCTGTCCCTGGGTCATGCCTGCAGCCTGACGGGCAGCCTTTCATTTATCTCCCATTTCTATCCTTCCTTTTTGCAGTTCGACTTTTTGTTCCTTGCTGCGTGGGATGTTGCTCCCACATTCTCCTGACATTCCTGATAATATGTCATACACCGCATATCTTCAAGAACTTTTTTATGGTACAACCTCCTCCTTCGGCATCAGCGGCGGCATATTACACGCCTGAGTTCTGGCCTCAATGAAGAAATTGCTGTTTTACAGTTCAGATGATTCTTTTTTCTTGAAATGCGTAGCTTTGTGGCATATAATGGAGACAACGCTTTGAAAGGACTGTGGTTCCATGAAAGTAACGCTGCAAAATCTGACGAAAAAGTTCCCCAGCCGCAACAAAAAGCAACCCGCCGACGTGATCGCCGTGAACGACTTCACCTTTGAGATCCCCGACGGCGTGCTGCTGGGTCTGCTCGGCCCTTCGGGCTGCGGCAAGTCCACCACGCTGAACCTGCTCTCCGGACTGCAGAAGCCTACCTCCGGCCGTATCTTCTTCGGCGACGACGACGTCACCGACCTGCCTGCGGAGAACCGGGGCGTGGGGCTGGTGTTCCAGAATTACGCCCTGTATCCCCATCTGACGGTACGGCAGAATATTACTTTCCCTCTGGAAAACCGGACGGGCCAGGACAAGCTCACCCACCAGCAGATGGCCGACATGGCGCTGGAAGCGGCGAAGCTGGTGCAGATTGAAGAACTGATGGACCGCAAGCCCAAGGAGCTGTCCGGTGGCCAGCAGCAGCGCGTGGCCATTGCCCGGGCGCTGGTGAAAATGCCGAGAATTCTGCTGCTGGACGAACCCCTTTCCAATCTGGACGCCCGTCTGCGGCTCCAGACCCGGGAGGAGATCCGCCGCATCCAGAAGGCCACCGGCATCACCACCGTATTCGTCACCCACGATCAGGAGGAAGCCATGTCCATCTCCGACCTGATCGTGGTCATGAAGGACGGCGTGGTACAGCAAATCGGCAAGCCTCAGGCGGTTTACGATTCTCCCGTGAATCTTTTTGTGGCAAAATTTCTGGGCACGCCGCCCATCAACGTCTTTGACGGTGAGGTGAAGGACGGGCATCTGTACATCGGCGAGGAAGCCGTGCTGGCCGTCCCCGGTGTGGCCAACCAGAGCGTCACCGCCGCCATCCGTCCCGAGGGCTTTACCCTGTCGGAGACCGGCGCGTTGAGCTGCGATCTGTCCCGGGTGGAGGTCATGGGGCGGGATATCAGTGTCGTCTCCACCCATCCCAAGTCCCAGAACGTGACCATCCGCTCCATCATCAGTGCGGAAAACGCCGTCAACACGGCGTCCCAAAAGGTGCGCTTTGACCTGAAGCCCAATAAGGTATTCCTGTTCCAGAAAGAATCCGGCGCGCGGATCGATTTCGGCTAAAGCGGAGGAAAGCCTATGGAAAAGAACAACTGGAAAGGCTGGCTGTATCTGCTTCCCGCCTCCGTGTTTCTGGGGCTGTTTCTGGTGTATCCCCTTATTGACGTGCTGACCTATTCCTTTGAGGAAGGATATAATTTTGCGTCCCAGACCTACTTCGGCACCGGACTTTACAACTACCACTACGTCCTGCGCGACCCTTATTTTTTACAGGCGCTGAAAAATACGCTCCTGCTGGTGCTGATCACCGTTCCCCTTTCCACGGGACTGGCCATGCTGATCTCCGTGGGACTCAGCTCCATTCAGAAGCTGCGGGAGCTTTACCAGACCGTTTACTTTCTGCCCTACGTGACCAACACGCTGGCAGTGGGTCTGGTGTTCATGATCTTTTTCAAGCGGACGCCTTACTCTGACGGCCTTGTCAATCTGGTCTTAAGCTGGTTCGGCGCGGGGCCGGTGGACTTCATCGACGGGCCTTACTGGGCGAAGATGTTCGTTCTTTGCTTCTACACCATCTGGGTCGTTCTGCCCTTCAAAATCCTGATCCTCACCGGGGCGCTGGCCTCCGTTGACCAGACCTATTACAACGCCGCCAAAGTGGACGGCACTCCCCGGTGGCGCATCTTCACCAAGATCACCCTGCCCATGATCTCCCCCACGGTATTCTATCTGGTCATCACGGGCTTCATCGGTGCGTTCAAAGCCTACTCCGACGCCGTCGCCCTGTTCGGCACCAATCTGAACGCCGCCGGGATGAACACCATCGTGGGCTACATCTACGACATGCTCTACGGCGACTCCGGCGGCTACCCCTCCTACGCCTCTGCCGCGGCCATTGCGCTCTTCGCCATCGTGCTGACCATCACCTGCATCAACCTGCTGGTGAGCAGGAAGCACGTCCACTACTAAAAGGAGGCGGCGAACGTGGATTACGAAAAGATCGAAAAAAGCGCCCGTCTCCGCGACCGGGTCAGGAAAACCGTCACCTATTTCTTTCTGACCGTCTGGGGCATTCTGGTGCTGTTCCCCTTTTACTGGATGGTGCTTACCTCCGTCAAAAGCTACGGCGCTTACAATTCCGAGTGGGTTCCCAAGCTGTACACCCTGTCCCCCACCCTGCAAAACTACGTTGACGCCTTCACACAGGTGCCGCTGGGGGGATACTTCCTCAACACCATTGTCTTCACCGTCATCACCACCGGCCTGATGCTCATTGTCACGGTGCTGGCGGCATACGGCTTCGCCCGGCTGAATTTCAAGGGCAAGGATCTGGTATTCGCGCTGTTTCTGTCCCTGATGATGATCCCCACGGAGCTGGTGGTCATCACCAACTTCGTCACCATCACCGACCTGAATCTGCGCAACACCTTCACCGGTCTGATTCTGCCCTCCGTAACGTCGGTATTTTACATCTATTTATTGAAGGAAACCTTCTCTCAGGTTCCCGACGAGCTTTACTACGCCGCCAAGGTGGACGGCACCTCCGATCTCAAATACCTGTTCAAGGTGATGATCCCCATCTGCCGCCCCACCGTCGTCACCATCACCATTCTGAAAGTCATCGAGTGCTGGAACTCCTACGTCTGGCCGCGGCTGATTACCGACGATCAGTCCTATTTTCTGGTGTCCAACGGCATTCAGGAGATTCGGGAAAACGGCTTTGGCCGGGAGAACATCCCCGCCATGATGGCGGCGGTGGTGGCCATTTCCCTGCCGCTGATCGTTCTGTTCCTGATTTTCCGGAAGAAAATCATGGAGGGCGTTTCGAGAGGGGGCGTGAAGGGATGAAAAAGCTGCTTGCCTTGTTGCTTGCCCTTGCGCTGACCCTTTCCTTCACCGGCTGCCATGGTACGCTGGCCTCCGGGGAGAATCCCGCCGCTTCCAGTTCCTATCCGGTTCCCGATGAGTTTGACACCTCCCGGCGGTATGAGGTCACCTTCTGGGCAAAAAACGACACCAACATGGCTCAGGTGAACATCTACAAGCAGGCCATTGCGGACTTTGAAGCGCTGTATCCCAACATCACCGTGAATCTCCGGCTGTATACGGACTACGGCAAAATCTACAACGACGTCATTACCAACATCGCCACGGACACCACCCCCAACGTCTGCATCACCTACCCCGACCACATCGCGACCTATCTCACCGGCGAAGATACGGCGGTTCCTCTGGACGACCTGTTCGCCGATGAAAAATACGGCCTTGGGGGCAGCGAGGTGCGCTTCGATTCCCCCACCCAGGCGGAAATTATCCATCAGTTTCTGTCGGAATGCGCCATCAACGGCCACTATTACGCCATCCCCTACATGCGCTCCACGGAAGCCTGCTACGTCAACAAGACCTATGTGGAAAAGCTGGGCTACACCCTCCCCGACGTCCTGACATGGGACTTTGTGTGGGAGGTCTCCGAAGCCGCCATGGCGAAGGACAGCGCCGGGAATTTCCTGCTCAACGGTCAGAAAGTGCTGATCCCCTTCATCGACAAATCCACGGACAACATGATGATCCAGATGCTGAAGCAGCAGGGTGCGGGCTACTCTACGAGCAGCGGCGAGGTGCAGCTGTTCAACGACACCACGGGCGAAATCCTCACAACAATTGCCGAGCACGCCGCCTCCGGGGCGTTCAACACCTTCAAGCTGGCAGGCTACCCCGCAAACTTTCTCAACGCCGGGCAGTGCATTTTCGCCATCGACTCCACTGCCGGCGCGACCTGGATGGGCGCCGACGCCCCTCTCATTGACATTGCCGAGGAAAAGCTGATTCCCTTCGAGCTGGCAGTGCTGCCGGTTCCCCAGTTTGACCCGGAGCAGCCTCAGATGATCTCCCAGGGGCCGTCGGTGTGCGTGTTCAACAAGTCCGATCCGCAGGAAGTACTGGCGAGCTGGCTGTTCGCCCAGTATCTGCTGACCAATAACGTGCAGATCGCCTATTCCCAGACGGAGGGGTACATCCCCGTCACGTCCAAGGCGCAGGAAAGCCCCGCCTATCAGGACTATTTAAGCCGCTGCGGCGAGGATAACACCACCCACTACCGCGCCAAGATCGAGGCCGCCCAGCTGCTGATGCGCTACACGGACTGCACCTTCGTTACCCCCGTGTTCAACGGCTCCGCGTCTCTGCGCAACGCCGCAGGGCAGCTGATCGAGGACGTGAACAAGTCCGTGCGCCGCCGCCAGACGGTCAACGCCGAATATCTTTCGTCTCTTTACAGCGACGTTTCCTCCCTGTACCGCTTGGACCAGATTCAGGTGTCTGCCAGCGGCTTAGGGCCGCTGCCCGGCGTTTCCAAGGCGCTGCTGATCGGTCTTGCGGTCTGCTGGGTCGGGATGGGCATCTATATTCTCCGGGAAAAGCTGAATAAACGCCGTAAAAAAGATTGATTTCCGAAAATCCTGTAGTATAATGGGGCTGTACCCCGTGGTACGATATATGAAAAAGGAGTTTTGAAACATGAAAAAGCTGATTGCCATGCTTCTGGTTCTGACGATGGTTCTGTCCTTCGCCGCCTGTGCCAAGCAGGACACTGTCACTCCCACTGTCGCTGACGTCGCCATCACCACTGCGGCTGCTGACCCCACCCCCGCGGCTGAAACCGAGGCAAGCGACCCCGCTCCCGTTGTCACCGCAATGAACCATGCCGACTACGTGGCCGCCGACAATGAAACCGAGGTTGTGGTCGAGACCTACGTCCAGGCCCATCAGTCCTGGTGGGACAACAAGGTCACCGTTTACTGCCAGAGCCCCGACGGCGCTTACTTCCTGTACGAGCTGGCCTGCTCCGAAGAGGACGCCGCCAAGCTGGTTCCCGGCACCAAGATCCGCGTTACCGGCTT
>OHJU01000702.1_pt1 | contig 17564 bp, 20 predicted proteins | sample 1568711 | NCBI WGS metagenome assembly OHJU01 (sample SAMEA3879574, study PRJEB24766) | human gut metagenome | biome: human-associated habitat; feature: feces | place: USA | collected 1985/1987 | reverse complement strand
CGAGAAAGCCTTCCAGCATCTCATCAGGCACGGTCACCGTTGCCTTTCCGTAAAACACCGCCCCGACAACAGCCCCGGCAACCGCCGTTATAAAGAGTATCAGCCCCGCATACTGCCTGTTGTGCCTGCCTTTCACCACTACTTCCGATACGGTTATACCGTCGGCACTCAGCTTCCCGTTTTCCTCCGCCATAACCGCCGTATCCGCATCCTGCCCCTTGCAAACATCATCCCCGCCTGCCGCAGCGTCAGGCTCGTATACCGCATTTCGTTCCTTTAAAAATTCTTCCCTTGTCATAATTTCGTTCATACTGCACGTCCTTTCCTTTCGGGTACTCTACAGTAAATCTATGAGAGGAAAAGAAAATTTATGACCGTTTCGCAATAAAACACAACCGCCATGCCTCAGCACAGCGGTTGATTTCAAGCGATTTAACACAGATAGGTATTTTCCTTACTGCGTTCACGGTTATGATATTTACTATCAGTTCTTCAAATAAAAAGAAATAACCGCCCACAGCTTCCAACTACGACGGTTATTTCTTAGCCAACACGGGAGCGGTCGTCTGTCGTTCCCTCTTTATTTGTATTCTATCACACTTTCAATAAATTGTCAAGGTGCATTCCGATAGCCAAACAACCGCCATGCCTCAGCACAGCGGTTGTTTCCTGTTATCCGTTAAATTTCATATTAATAATATCCGGGATCCGGCAGACCGCTGAGATAATATCTCGGGTTCAGCCTTTCCGAACCGTATCTTACTTCAAAGTGGCAGTGACAGCCGTATGCAAGTCCGGTTTCGCCTACTGCGGCTATGCACTCGCCCTGATTTACCTCCTGACCTGCACTGACGAATATCTCACTGTTGTGGGCATATACCGTTGTGTATCCGTCGGGATGAAGTATCATCACGGCATTACCGAGTCCGCCGTTGTCCCATCCTGCAAATATTACAGTACCGCTTGCTCCGGCATATACATCCGTACCGTAAGGTGCGCCTATATCAACGCCTCTGTGTCCGGCATAACCGCCGTCCCACCAGCCCCACTCCCAGAATGTGCCGCCGTCAACAGGCCATATATACTTCTTGCCCGTATCGGCAGAAGCATCTGAATAATGCGATGACTGCGGAGGCAGAGTACCCTGAAGGATAATCTCCGTTACAGGCTCTTTCACTCTTTCGGTTTTCTTTATGGTACGCTTGACCTCTTCGCCGTTTACATAATACACCTTTGCCGTGATTTTGTTCGTACCGGTCTCACCCTCCTGGTAAACCGTTTCAACGCCCTCATAGCGTGTATCATCGTCCTCATATTTCGTTTCATACGGAACTTCAACGTTGTATGTTTCCGTTCTTGAAATACTTACCGACAGGAAAGGCACCTCCTGCGTTTTAAGCAGCTTTTCACCGGCTCTCAGCACATAGTCCTCGTCCATAATACCGGGATTCAACGCCTCAAGCTCTTCCATGCTTATTCCGAGCTTTGAGCATATTCCCGAATGGCTGTCGCCGTCAACCACAGTGTAATAGGACGCTTCTTCCTTTTTGGAATTTATCAGCTTGATGATCTCATCACTCGACACAATACTGTCCGACAGATAAAGACCGGGAACATACTCTATATCCTTCTCAAAGGCAACGTCCTCGTCCTTTGCATTTGTGCGGTAGCCGTCAAGTATCTTCTGAAGCTCCGCTTCGACCGCTGTATTGTCAACAAGCGCACCGTAGAACTTTCCGCCTATGTACATTCCGTATGCATACTCAATAGGAGTATCGCTCAGCTCAAGCAGCTTGTTTGCAAGCTGATATTTCGTCAGATATTCCTGGTCGCCGAGCATTTCGAGCGAATATCCCGGCTCCATGCTTATCTTCTTCTCGTTGCCGATATATGTGATACGCTCCTGCATTATGCGCTCTGCGTCATTGAACACCTGCTCGCTTTCGACATATCCTACAAACTTTCCGTCAACCGTCAGCTTTATCGCATAGTCCGTACCCGTCGCATATCCGACAACGCTCATAAGAAAAACTATTGCGATGATCGGTGCGGCATAGTTGAACAGCGTTACCGCAAGACCCTGCTTGCCGAATACTGCGTCCTTCGCTATACTTCCGTACAGCTTTGCCGCTTTCTTGTTGTCGCCCTGCTCCTTTGCGGTCCTTATCTGCCTGTTTGTACGCTGAAGCACACGCTTTGACTTTAACAAAGGCGCAAAGAAGAAGCTGCCTATTTCGCAGAACGTCCTCTTTACTGCGTCCCTGAACAGCGCCGTATGCTTCCATATAAACACGGCGGCATAAGCCACATATACAGCAGGCTTTGAAAATACATCGGCTATGATATGACAGAAATACTGCCCTGCCATAACCAGAAAATCAAAGATCCTGTCGGCAACAACCGAAATACCGGTTTTGCCTTTATCTTTTTCTTCGTTGCTTTCTTCATTCCGATTCTCCGACGTATCGTCAACCGCAGGCTTTACATCAGCCTCCTGTGCTTCCTTTTCACTGTCGCTGTCAGGAAGTATAGTTTCCTCAATATCGTCACGATAATCGGGCATCATCAGTTTTCCCATTATCAATCCTTTTCCGTATAAACCAAATCAAACGGGCATACGCCCCAAACAATCAATATATATAATAACCCGCCGTTGTGAACGGCAGGTGATAAATCAACGCTTTTTCCGTTAAAAGCAGGAACGGGCATAATGCCCGCTCCACACCTTTAAGGTTGCTTTTCCTTCCGTCATGAAAGACAGCAAATCTTTTCCGTCACCGCCATTATAACATAAAAGATTACAAACCCGCAACAATTTGTAACCATTTTGTTACCATTTTGTAACCATTTCGCCCTTTTGTACAAAAATACATCTACTTTCGCTTTTGTAACAGTGCATTTTTAACAGACTTATTTTATTGTGATTTTACATAAACGATACACATTAATTTGTGCAACCCTTACAAATATTTTTGGGCAATTTCAGTATCTGTTGACACGCTCAGCGCATTTGTGCTAAAATATAGATGTGAAATTATGCTTACCGTTAAGTTCAGGCGAAAGGCAGGTGATACCCATGAACATGAACGAAGAAAATAAAACCGAAGACCGTGAAAGCGGGATTCAGACATACGACAGGAAAAAGAAGTCTCACGGCAATTTTCTGAAAATCGGCTGTGCGTCATGCGGTTTTGTCGCCGTAGTCGCTCTTTGCGTTCTGTCAAGCCGTTACTCATGGTTCGGAGTCAAAGCCGATGACGAGGGTATCAGCTACAACAACGGTTCAGAGTTATCATATTCCACTACTGCGCCTGTCGAGGAACAAAAGGTTCCCACCAAAGCCAACAAGCATAACGAGGCACAGGAAACCACCGTTGCAACATCGACAACTACATCGGCAACCACAACAGCAAAAACCACTCAGACCACAGCGGCGACAACCAAAGCTACAACACCTGCGACAACCGCCGCACCAAAGCCCGCATGGACAGAAAAGAAGTGTAGCGGCACAATGTACATAAACATTTCAAGCTGTTCCGCAAGAAAAGAGGGCTTACAAGGCGCTGAGGTCGTTTCCTATAAATATTACGGAGATGCGGTAAATATCGCCGCACTGACAGACACCGGCTACTATAAGCTTGATGACGGCACATATATCCACAGCGACTATCTTTCCGAAAGCAAGCCTGTCGCAACTACCGTTCCTGCAACAGCAAAACCCACCGTGCAGGATAATGCAACTCCCGCACCGGTAATAACCGACAGTCCCGTAAACTGCTCCGCAGAAGAGGCGGAGGTTTTCCGTATCGTGAATGAGATCCGTGTTTCCTACGGACTTAAGCCTTATAAGTGGGATACAAACGCATACAAGGCGGCGAAGGCACGTTGCAGTGAAATTGAGCAGAAGTTCAGCCATCTGCGGCCTGACGGCTCAAACTTCAAAACCATATACGGCTACAGTGATGATGAACTATGGTATAAGTTCTGCTCCGTCGGAGAAAATCTCGGCTCAGGTCAGCCCACCGCACAGAGAGTAGTCGACAGCTGGATGGCCTCCACCAAGGGTCACCGTGAAAATATTCTCAATCCCGATTTTGAAAATCTCGCCGTAGCATTCGGCACATATAACGATGCTTATAAGTATTACTGGGTACAGGAATTCACGACCTACAGATAAGCATAATAGCACTTTTTAAAAGCACAAACGCACAGGCTGTTCGCCTGTGCGTTATTTTTATGCTATATTTTCGTAATGTCCTCCGCTCTTACCGCTGCAGTGACCTGCCCGCCCTGACCGATAACGATATAGTCCTCTCTGTCACCCGAGCCTGCCTGCATAACCTCGTATACATTTGTGTACACAAACAGTGCAAGCGAACCACCGTTATACGTCTTTGCGCCGTAATTCACCTTGACTTTATCGCCTACAGCAAATTTCTGCGTTATCTCGTCACTTTCCGCCTTGTACAGATTCTCTGTATAAAGCCAGCCGGTAGGCACCGAGCCGATGCCTATAAGCGTTTCCTTACCGCTTGCCGACACCTGCTGAACGGTATAGACCGTATCATACACATAAGAATACGGCTCAACCCCGTTCGTAAACCTTGCGCCACGCTTCACCCTCACGCTGTCGCCCTTTTTAAACAGATTCACGGGCTTTTCGGGCTTATCACCGCAGTTTTCCTTATACCATTTAGCCGTTATCGCAGGATAATCTACAAAGCAAATATCCCCGTCAACGTCCTTGCCTGCGATATTGTCAATACCCCACTGCCACATTTTCTGCCCGTAATCGTATCTGCTTGCATAATCCGGGCTTTCTGTCCAGTGTGCAAGCCATATATCACGCTTTCCTACAATACGTTCCTTCTGATAGTAGCTTTCAAGCCACGCAGGATTTGCATACACTCCGGAGGGAAGTCCTGCCTTATTCAGCCTGTCGCAGAACTCAAGCGCCATATCGGTTCTTTCCTTGCTTGTGAGGTTGTCGATCTGACGCTGTTCCTCCATGTCGCAGAACACGGGATATGACGGCTTTTCATTGCCTATCGCCTTGACGCACGCATTTATCTGCCTGTCAAGCTCCGCCATGTCTGTCGCCGTAACATACCAGTAACAGCCGAAATCTATTCCGAGTTTTCTGCACTGCTCGATATTGCGTCTGAAATAAGTGTCCTCGTCCGTGCGTATGCCGGCACGGATAATTACAAACTTCACGCCTGCCGACACAGCCGCCGTAAAATCGAACTGCTCCTGCGCCCTGCTGATGTCAATGCCCTTAACTTTTAACATATTATTCTTCCTCACTTTCGCTCTTATTTCTGATTTGCTCCATAATGCTTGTAAGTTTCTTCGGCACCGGAAGTCCCAGTGCGGCGGCATTCTCGATAATGCTGATACCCTCGTTTGCAATGTAGAACAACATCACGGCCGACATTGCGGCAGGCGTTCCGCCGAGTATGTATGTATCGGCGATGTGGCCGACCGCAACAAATACCAGTATCAGAAACTTCTTTGCCAGACCTCTGAAACCGACTTCTGAAGATAATCGCTTTTCTATGACCGCCACAATCACACCTGTGATATAGTCCAGTGCCATAAACGCTATCAACGCCCAGAATAGCCCCGTAACCTCGCCGTACATAAAGCCTAAAACCGCCCCGACAGCTCCTGCTATGCTGTCAATAATTATCTGTATCTTGCTCATTTTTTCGTCCTTTCCGCCTATTCGGCGCTGTTTGCTTCTTCTTTTCCCTGCTTTGCGAGTATTGCGAGCGCTTCCTCGCTGTCATCAGGGATCACTCTTGCCCCCTGCATAACTGCATCCTCGGATTCTATACCGCCGAGGACAAACGTTCCGTCCGGAAATATCTGCATTTTCATCACCTACGCTCTCTTGTTTGTATACTTTATCATGAATGACAGGGTCTTTGCTCCTGTCACCGACATTGTTATATTGCCGTTTTCTATGTTGAGATGCTCAACGGAGCCGTCTACGCTCAGTACATCCCTGTCGTATGCCGTTGCAATTGTCAGCGTCAGCACTATTCGGTTTCTGATAGGATTCGTGTTGCTGTCATAGTACGGTTCGATTTCGACTTGATTGTACCCCTCACCGTAAGTTGCATACTCAAAGCTCTTTGACAGTGCCGAAGACACAGTGCCGTATATCACAAGATCGGTATCGCACATCCAAGCTCGCCACGTTTTGTCATCGCACCAGCGTGTATAAGAGCGTTTGCGGGTTACCGATGTGTACCGTTGCACCGTGTTAAATCCTGTCGCTGAGATGAATCTGACATTATCGACCGTAAGCTCAAACGGCTCATTTGCACTTACAGGGCGGTTTGTAATGTATTGAGCTGACGCCGATGTACAGAAATACCGTTTGCTCTTGCCTTTGTCATCGGCTATATTTAACATCAGCGTGTTCAAGTCTACCGTCTGACCTGTCAAGTCTGAAGCTTTAAGATAATCCTTACTGTCAAGCTCGGATACTGTAGCCGCACCGACTTCGGTAGCAGTATACGCAGGCTTATTCTCGGTTTTCGTCCATTCGGGCATATCCGTAATATCTGACATATTATGTGTATGATTCTTCTCTGCCGCCCCGACTTCTTCCGCTGTATACACAGGCTTGCTTTCGGCTTTTGCCCAGTCGGATATCTCATCGGATTTCAGATATTCTGACAGGTCTATACCTGTTCCACCCGCCGCATTAAGTGCGCCCGAAATATAAAGGTTTCCGGCATCATCTACCACTAATGCGTTACTTCGCCTGTCCTCACCGTAACCGTTTCCGATAACCAAAAGCGCATTGCTTGTTGTGCTATTATATCTACCCATAGCAGTCATGTGCTCACTTCCGGCTACAGTATAATATCCCGAGGCATGGCTATTACTGCCGCTTGCCACAGTTCCCATACCCTCAGCATGTGCGCACCGTCCCATTGCGAAAGTATTCATACCTTCGGCGTGTGCACTTTCGTTGCTGGCTGTCGTTTCTCTGCCCTCTGCGTGGCTGTAAGGAGCAGTCGCTGCTGTCTTACTTCCTTCGGCGTGTGCATAATATGATTCAGCTTTATTACCGGAATAATCGTTGAAGATCTCACAATTCTTATCGCTGTTTGTATATTTACCCACACCGTCATTTCCGCCGCTTGTTGCTTTTTTCCCCACACCGTCAAGGCGCTTTTCTGTTTTACTTTTTACTTGTACCGGTGTTTTAGACTGTTCGTTTGACGCAAGTGTCATTTCCAAAACGGTTGCCGTTGCCTCATCGGTAAGCTCCGCAAATGCACAGCTGACCTTATGCGCTCCTCGATACTTCCATACCAGCGTCGTCGGGAAAAATGCTATTGTACGATTAACATCTATTTTTCCACCGCTTCCGCATAAAGTATCAAAGCATTCGATCGCAGGATTACCGTTAAAAGAAAATTCAACACGCCGCAGTGCTATAGTCATAGCGTCTGCACAGGATTGAAACGCCGATTTTCGTGTTTCTATCGACAACGACTGCAACAGCGGATTCTCGGGAATATACAATGTGGCTTTTCTTGCCGCTGAATCATCAAGCGTTGAAATGTTTGTATACACATACTGCTCGCCGTCAAATGTTGTTGAAAAATACTTCGTCAGCGCACGGAGATCAAAAAATTCCGTTCCGGTACGCTCGTAGCCCTCTACCGTATAATCCGGATCATATATAAGTGCATCGTCAACAGTTGTTGTTTTTTCCTTTAGCTTTACTATTTCGAGCTTGCCGTATCGGTTAATTCTCGCCGATGCCGCCATTATCGCACAGCACCACTCGATCAAATCCCTGTATGTCTGTATTTCTGTTGAAATTGTAGAATCTACAGTCAGATTGTCGTTAGGATACGCACCGAAATCTGTTGTTGCAAGTTCGATACCAACATCTGCGGCGGCGTCTTTAATGTGCTGCTGTACAGTCTTTCTGCCACCTGCATACGCTGATATATTAACATCAAATCTTGTACTGTCATCAAAAGCCGTCAACTTATGAATACTGCCCTTGCGCTTTGTAAGGCTGTTGTCTACCGTGAATACTCCGAGCGGTACACTTTCCCATGTGCCGTCGGCAAGCTGTATTTCGTATTTCGGCGTTATCCTTGCATTCGCATAAGTCCTTGTCAGGAAGTTATCGTCATACACCGTTATATCAAGCTGATTTGTGTAGAACGTGCCTATTTCAAAGGTATCACCCGATACAAGCTGTTCTTTCAGCGTGACGCTGTTGTTAACAATAATATCATCGGTTATGTTTATCGTTTCACCGTCACAGAGCTTAATTGTACCTGCAATGCGGTCTGTGCGGTTTTTATCCTTAATCGCCGCCGTGTAAGCGGCTGATACATCAAGCATAGAATCACCTCTTACTCTTAATATTCGATAAAGTTTACGCTTAAATCCCACAGCGTTTCTGCGGCGGTATCGGCATTAAGTACCATAGTTGCGCTTCTGTCACCGGCGTACATTGTGCAGGTCTTTGTGCTCGCAGTAGTCGGATCGAAAAATGTCGCAGAAAACGAATCGGGAGAAATCGCATTTGCTATAGCGGAAAGCTGCGACCTGTTCACCCTCCACGTTACCTGTATCTTGTACACCCCTTCTCTTATGCGATTGCGAAACATCACGCCTGTTTCACTTCTGCCGCTGTCCTCGCTGTCAAGGTCGGAGCGCTGTACGCCGTATGATTTGGGCGAAATCGGTGTGAAGCTGCCGAATTTTATAAGTGTCTGCATATTAACTCCTTCCGTTAAGTCTGCGGTTTCTGACGGCATTATAGCGTGCTACGGTTTCACCGACCGTATCTCCGTCTATATCGACCGTGACGTGTATATCTGCGGATTGACCGCCTGTACTGTCTGACATAGCCGAGCGTACAGCGTTATATATTGCTGTTTCTATGCTTGACGAGTTCGCAACTGCGGTACGGTTACCGATAGTGCCGACAAGCTCAGGGCCTCTTTCATTTGCTATGAACAGATCGCCATAGTCGGGGAAACCGCCGTCGGCGTATTTTTTTAACGCTAAAAGTCCTAAGCCACCCCAGGTATCCGGACTGTTAATCTGCCCGCTTTTCTGCAGTTCTTCATACGCTTTCTGCGGATCGTATGTGCTGAACTGCTTTACCGCATAGAGCGCTTCGTTGGAGGTAAGTCCGTTCTTTTCAAGAGCCATGTTCCACGCCTTAGAAGGATCGTATCCGGAACGCATATATTCGTTTGAATCAAGCTGTGCCAGGCCTATAGCTGTTCCGTATTTGCTAGATAGATCTATTTCTTTGAGTTCATCTGCGTGCGTCATTTCAAAAAGACCGGCGCCTACACTCTGCCAGAAGTTAGACCAGCCTTTTCCGAGATCCCCGAAAAGACCTTCAAACATACTGTTTATCTTTTCAAGTCCACCAAGCAAATCACCGTTAGCAAACTTATATATACCTTCTCCAATGCCTTGCCAGAAATCAGACCAACCTTCCCCCAAATCACCGAAAAGTGATTTAAACCTGTCATTAAGCCGCACCAGAGCATTGTACTGCTCCGTTTCGTTGCCGTTGAAAATATCGAAAATATCTTCACCTACGTCTTTAAAGAATTCTACAAATTCTTCTCCGAAAAGATCCGTGATTATCTCGTTTGCCTTATTAAGAACTCCCGATAAACCGTCAAGCAAACCGTCAAAGTCAAAATTCAAGCCTAAAGATGTTTCTAAAGATGTTCCGCCGACCTGCTCCTGCACATTGCTCATTGCTTCCGCAAGGCCCTCCGCATTCTCAACATCATCGCTTGACACCACGCTCGAAGCAAGCGTACCTGAATTTCCCGACAGTCTGTTAAGCTCGTCAAAACCTGCAAGACTGCGTTTTACACTGTCTGTAAGATTATCTGTGCTTTCTGCAACATCATCAACGCCCTCAGACGCATCACTTGCCGCTTCATTTTCTTTTTTCAGCTTTTCGGAGCTGTCCTCTACGCTTTCTGTCCCCTTGTTTGTCGCCATACCGAATAATGCCAGCGCACCGACTATTATTCCTATCCAGCCCATAGTCGCTTTTAACGCACTTGCGAACGTAAGCTGTTTTGGTATCAGAAATGCAAGTACACCGCTGTAAGCCGCTTTTGCAGCAGCCATAAGCCTTGTTGCCATTGTCACGGCAGGTATTGCCACAGCCATACCGATAGCGATTTTCATCATTGTCTGCTGTGCAGGCGTTGCCGCTTCAATCTTCGCTTGTATATCCGCTACAATACCGCCAAGCCCTCCGACAGCTTCTGCTACCGTCATTATCACGGGCTTTAAAGCGTTAAAAGCACCCGACAACACAGGAAGTACGCTCTGAACAAGCGGCAGGAGCGCTGTACCGGCTTCTGCGGCAAAATCCTCAAGCTCTGCCTTGAATGTCGTAAGCGCACCCGAATAGGTATCGTTTTCCTTTGCGTAGTTTCCTGCCGCATAGTCCGACTTATCAAGGAACATCTGCATAGCGGCATTGACCTTCTGCTGTGTGGTAGAGAGCTTTCCAAGTCCCTTTTCCTGTGCGTATATCTGCAGGTTCGTGTCGTTTATGGCAACACCGAGATTATCCATCATTGTGAAGTTGCCCTTTGCCATGCCTGCAACAGCTTCCATAGCGCTGTCTACGGATATGCCCATAATACTTGCCACATCAGACGCACGTTGCATAGACTGCGTTACCATATCGGCAGACTGTGCTACCGAAAAGCCCGAGCCCTGAAAGAGCGAACCCATTTTTGTGGCGGTCGCAAGATACTTGCTCTGTGAAAGTCCAAGCGAAGAAGCGGCAGTTTCTGCGGTTTTCTGAATCGTGCCGGCATAATTCTTGAATACCGACTCCGAACCGCCTATGTTCTGCTGAAGGTCTCCTGCAAGACTTATAGCTTGCTTGACCATATCGCCTATCCCAAGAGATGCAAGACCGGAAGCAAGACTTTTGAAAGATTCCATAGCGCCGGCAGAAGTATCTTCGCTCTGCTTTTTCACGTTCACAAGATTATCGTTGACCTGTCTTATCTTACGGTCAAAATCATCCTTGTTTGCACTGACTATAACGTTCAGTTCTTCTACTGTCACTTACTGTACCTGCCTTTCGTAGCTTCCGCATATTCAGCCATATTCTGCTTTGATAACTCCCAGTCCGACACGGGTATTCCCTCCGACTTATCACGTCCGTACAGCTTAGGAAATGCCTTTTCGATGCTGTGCGGATATTGCCTTGGAGCGTTGACACCTATGGCAACAAGTTGACCGATGCTATAAGCAAAGGCACACATCAAGCGTTCATTAAACTCGATGTGTGCCTTGTCATATTCGTTTTTTGCCTGTATTGCCTGCGTTATTTCCCGTACCGATAAGTCCCAGAAATCTTTATGCGTTATCTCTGCCGACAGTGCCGGGCGGTAGAGATTAGTTATCAGCTCTCCTGCACTGCTCCACTCTCTGCCTTTTCTGCGAGCGCCAGCAGTTTTTCTGCCTGCTGACGCTTGAAAAAACCCGACACCGTAAGCGTCTTGAAGAGTATTTCCGCCATATCCGAAAGGTCGCCACCTGCGTCTATGTAATCGTCATAGATCTCCTGCGCCTTTCTGATGTCGATATTCGCCTGAAAGCGATTTAAAGCACCCCACAGATACAGCGTTACTGTTTCAAGCTTGTCGAAATCCGCCATACCCGCAACAAGCGACTTGCCTGTTTTCTTCTCGATCTCGATTGCCGATGAAGCCGAGATTTTGAGCTTGTACTCAGTGTCACCGATTTTCAGTGTTTCATAAGGTAATCTGTTTTCTTCCATTTTAATATCCTCCGTTCGTTTGATTTTTTTTGCATAAGAAAAGCACACCCTCTCAGATGTGCTTAATAAATTTTATTTCTCAGCGCAATTACAGCACTGTGTCGCTTCCGCCCGACATATGCTTGTTTATATAATTGACTATCTTGTCTGCTTCATACTTCTTATCTTTATTTACAGCCACAGCTACTGTTTTTGGCTCACCGTCGCTTGTATAATTTATTATGATAACATATTCAGTCACATTCTTAGGTCGTGATGCGATAATTGCACCCGGAACGCCGAACAGTAACGCTCCCGCAACGGTCGAGCCTGCAGAAGCTCCTTTGAGTTCGGAGTTCGTTTTCAACAAAGCAGACGTTATTTTTTCTGCCTTAAGAACAGAATCTTTTTTGTTTACCGTAAAAACTATCCTGTCACCAAACAAGGACAACAAACATTCGCACTCCCCCTGTGGCAATCCGTACAGCGCCACACCGTAGCATTTTACAATGAAACGTTTAGATGAAGATATACTTTTACCGCCCGACTTTTTTACTTTCCTAATCCTGTAAACGCCATAAAGCAGGAAAAGCAGTGCCAAAGCGAGCATTACCGCACCGACGGTTCCTTGATTGCTGAAAAAAGCGAAAAAAGAAGCGATTAAAAGTATTGCTCCGGGTATAAAACAAACAACAGCTAATACCATAAATATTCCCTCCGTGATACTATATTTTTCTTTATAATACCACGAAGGGTTATAAATGTCAAGTTATGCCGCAGCAGTTACGTCCTCAAGCTCTGTAAGAGGTGTGCTTCTGAGCGTGAATTTCAGTGCCGCATTGACCTCTGCCGCAGAACGCTTTACCGATACCTTTGAGCTCCACTGATAGCCCGTATTATCCGGATAAATCAGCTTGAACCACACGGTTGCGTTCGATGTCTGTAACGCTCTCAGCGTGGAATACGCCGCCGCTACGTCTGCTTCCGACACGGCAGGATTTTCATCTTCATCGTTATAAAAGAACGTGAAGTCCAGATCGCCGTAGTCCTTGACACCGGGTATGTAACGCTTCGCACCGTCCGCAAGGTTCGTTACATCGACCTTTTCGGGATCACCGCCCATATCGGGAGTTGACTGCAAGCCATAAAGCGTCTTAAATGTGCCTGTCTTTGTGTCGGCATACTGTAATTTTGTGCCTTTTGATAAAAGTTCCATAATAATTTTCCTTTCTGCTTAAGGGCTATAAACCCTGTGATTCAGTTCATCTATTTTTGCGGAAAACCGCATACATTTACGCTGTAATTCGCCGTCGGGCATCATCTGTCCGAATATACGGCGAAAGCCTTTCGATACCATTACAGCGCTTATCTGTGCCGACATATCGGCTACAACAGCAGGCGTGTCCGCCTTATCCCATACATCAATCTGTACCGTGATAACCGACAGCCGCTCCGCACCGTGAAGTACGGTGTCGCTCTGATTTGCTATCTCACTTAACGTAATGACAGGAAAATCGGCTGTGGTGTCGGGGAACTGCAATTCCACCGTGCCTATATCGGCAAGCATATTAGCAATTGTGGGTATAATATCTATCATGCCATTGCGCTCCTTATTGCTCTTGCAAGCTCAACCTTGCAGGACTTGAAAACATACTCCCTGTTGCCAAGCAACGCAGGATAAAGATACGGTTTCGGCGGTGCGCCGTTCGTTATATGCCAGTTGCCTTTAGCGTCCTTGTATCTCCACGGTTGCATCGTGTGAGGTACACCCGGTGCGCCGTGCTGACCTGTGCCGAACTCTACAAACATGGCATATTCAACGTTTGTACCGACCGCCCAGACCTTAGGCTCAAGGTGTTCTGTAGAGATACTGCCTTTCAGCCTTCCTGTATCATACGGGCAGTTTACCTTTGCGTCACTCTTTATCTTCTGAACGCCTTTACCTATGCCCTTGTCTATTGCCGCATCTACGCTTCCGCCGAGCCGTCTGAGCTTAACCATAAGCCCTTCAAGTCCTTCGATTGACATTTCCATATGCTTAGGTCCTTTCTGCCGTTGCACTGTCGTGCATAGTGTAATGTGCGGCGGAGAGTATCTTATAATCTGCTCCGTCACACCTTACTATATCTCCGACTTTAAGCATGTCTTTATCCGTTGTTGCTATCGTCAGCATACCGTGTATTCTCTCGCCGTACAGTTCGACAGATACGCTGTCGGTTACCGGCTTTACAACAGCAGATATTGTCGCTACCTGTTTAAGCTCCGATACCGTTCCCACATAGTCGCTTTTCTTTGATACCTTGCGATACACCGCAAGCGTTCTTGCATCAACCGTCATCATTCGCACGGATAACACCGACCTTTCGGGGATAGTTCTGCAATCGTTTCTGCATATCGGGCGGCAGATCGGATATAAAGGAACGGGAAATACCGCCCTCGCTGCGAGCGGTTTCTCCCTCTGCTCCCTGTCTGTTATAGGCTATAACGGCAAGCTCTGTCTGCACGCTGACAAGCCTTGCAGGCAGTTCATCTCTGCCGATAACATCAAGGATAGTGTCCTCTGCGCTGTCAAGAAGCACGGCAAGCAGTCCGTCCTGCTTTTCATCGGAAATGCCAAGACGGATTTTAAGCGTTTCCAGTGCTGTCATTGCGTTTCTCCTTACGATGTCGATTTAGGCAGTATCTTAATGCCGGTCAGCACACCTGCTTTTTTGGTGTTCTTGAGCGCAACACCGGCGATAAGCTCAACATCACCTTTCTTTACCGCTCCGGGAGCTGTGAGGTCGGGCATATAAGAGGATATTACCTTTGTACCTGTAGGCGAAATACCGTGAAAAGCGTCAAGACCTATCTTTATTGCGTAAATATCCGTTGTACCGTAAGCGGTAGTTGAGGGCGCTGTAGTATCAACGATATCTACCGAAGCCGTACCGTTGTAATATTCGCCACAGTCAAGCAGTGCTATGCCGTTGTAATATTCAACAGGAGTACCGAATGAATCTTCGTTTCTGCTGTAATAGCCTGCTCTCCTTGCACACGCTCTGAGTTTTGCCAGCATTTTTCCGTTCATAAGGAGCATATCTGGCTTGCCGTCAAGCAGTGAAAGGAAGCTGTCAAGCTCATCAAGGAACGCATTATAGTTAGTATCGGTAAGCGCCGATGTTGAAAGGTCCGCCGTTGACGTTACCTTTGTGTCCGCTGTTGAAAGTATCTTTTTTAATCCGTCAAACGTGCCTGTTACATAGCCTGCGCCCGAAGCGGCAGATGTGCCGTTAATAACAAGGTTCGTAAAATAGTTGGATGTTGCCTTTATCTTCTGCTCTGCCTGGAATGCGAGTTCATCAACTGCGCCGCTTGTGTTGGCTATAACTCTGTCAACCTCAAACGAACCGCCCATGATTACCGCTTCAGTCGTTTTCTTTTCTCTCTTTGCTTCGCTTGCCGTGTACTCACTGTTTATGGTACGCACCGAAGCGGTAGCAGGTGTTTTTAGCTGTACATATCCGTATGACAGCGTTGAACCGTTAGTGCCGGGTGAAATTGAATTGTCAAATACAAGTCTGTCAAGGAGAAGGCTTGAACGTCTGAATGTGTCGATTACCTGCTGATCCACTTTATCAGCCATACCGACTTTTGCTTCTGCAAGTGTGATTGCCATAATTTTTTACCTCTTTCTGATTATTTCCCTGCCTGCTTCATTCTCAGGGCTTCGGCAAGAGAGGCAGGTTCAGCTTTGCCCTTGCCCGATGCGCCTATTTTCGGCGGATTGCCCTTCATTCTTTCGTTGACCGCACATTCAACGGCTTCAGCAAATGCCTTGCTGACCGTTTCAATGCTTGTCTTGCATTCATCCGCACCGGTATAATCAAGCACAGCGGCAAGCCCTACGGGAAGGCCCTTATCCGCAAGCTGTACCTTAGCTTCCGCCATAAGCTCACGCCTTGTAACCTCCGCCTCACGCTTTGCAAGCTTTTCCTCAGTCTGCTTACGCTGGTACTCGGCTTTCTGCTCTGCGTTCATTTTTTCGAGCTTCTTCGCCTCCGAGAGTTTCTCGTCTGCGTCCTTCTGCCACTTTGTTTTTGCTGTTTCCAGTGCCTTGCTTACACGCTTGTCAAACTCAGACTGCATATCCTTGTCCTTTAACATATCGTCAAAGGTTGGTTTCTGCGATGCGTTATCCTGAGCATCACCGCCGTTATCGGCCGTCTGATTTCCGGGAACGTTTGCGCTTGCGCCACCGTCCCCATCGCCTTCTGCGAAGTGCTGTAAGCCGATGAAAATTCTTCTGTTGTTCATGTTTCTGTCCTTTCTCCGCCCACTGCGTTCATTGCCCACAACGTTCGGAATAATTTGTTTTTGGGTATAAAAATACCGCTCCTTTCGGGGCGGTAAAATTATCAGTCTTTATTTGTAAAAGTAATCGGTATAATCATTTCCGGCAGAAAATTCATTTCATAATGATATTTATCAACGTAAGCACCGCTTACGTCTTCCACTGTGTACATTGTCCAGTCATTCAAATACACACAATCAACCTTGTACACGTTCGGAGCAACTTCTATCGTTACAACCAGCTCGTTTGCTTCGTTGTTTGAAATAGAAAAATTACCAATAAGCTCAAGCACTGGTTTGTCGCTCCTTGCATTGATAACCGACAACCGCCTTGTCACATTGAAGTTATCGGCTTCTTTCTGCACATTGTACGTCACTCTGTCAGCTTCCGTGCAACCACACAGAAGAACCGCCGTCAGTATAAATCCGGCTCCGGAAATAATGATTTTCTTAATTTTGTTCATACTAAAAATCCTTTCGTTCGTATTTTAGATATAAATATACCGCTCCAAAAGGGGCGGTAAAATTATTAAGTTTGGTTGTGCAATCAATTGCACACGGGTATAAGAAAACCGCTCACTGCTGTGGGCGGTTTTGTTCATATAAATTCAATAATGCTGTCAGTAAAGTCGCGATTGCTTACAATCGCAACACAGTTCTCCATATCGTATATTGGAACAGGTGCGAATTTTTCTTCACCGATTTTAATGTGAGAATATGGCTTTTCAGGCATTGCGGATAATTTTAAAACGCGATATTTGCCAATTGAAAATGATGATAAAATCTTATTCATAGCTGCCATACTCCTTTACATATTTTTTTAGCTCTTCTTCATAGCTTTTTAAATGATGTTTTGTGGTTTCTATTTCATTCCTCGGGATTTTATATTTCTTACTGTTCTCAATAAGATACTTTTTAGCCTCAATTTCATTCAGTATAGTTCTCAATGGTTCTGGCTTATCTGAATTTAAATTCCCTATATTCTGCATATAATGATGTGTTTCCTCTAAGACATCACTTATGCATACGTCATTTCTAAACAGCAATGTATCTCCGACAATTGCGGCACTTGCGCCTACATCATCAAGGTGTTTTTCTATTTCATCACTGCCGCGAATAATATTGGCGCCGTTTTTTCGTGCTTCTATTGTTAAATTGTTGAACTGTTCATCGCTAATAAAACGAAGTTTATCTCTTGATTTACCCAACTTTCTTAATCTTTCTTTTATTATACCACTTCCGCCCGATTTGTCAACACTATTAGCCTTATAAACCAGTTTTCCGTCCTCAGTTTTCTGCAAATTCTTGACCCACTCGTCAAAGTCAACATCTGCGCCTATCTCATCGCCCAGTTCGGCAAGCTCTTTATCAAGATCCTCCTCGCTCGGCAGAACAGGGAGCGTTGTAGAACGGCAGA
>OHJU01000695.1_pt1 | contig 17675 bp, 15 predicted proteins | sample 1568711 | NCBI WGS metagenome assembly OHJU01 (sample SAMEA3879574, study PRJEB24766) | human gut metagenome | biome: human-associated habitat; feature: feces | place: USA | collected 1985/1987 | reverse complement strand
GCATAATTTTCATATTCAGTATTGCACCATAATTCTAATTGTTCACCTATTTTCTTAATATTTAAATTACTTTTTGTTAACTCTAAATTACTAATAATTTTCTCTTTTTCTTGTAATTGTAATTGATAAGTAGCCTCTTGTTCTACCATTTTCAATTGCAACTGTGTTTTAATTTTTTCAATTTCTTCATTTTTTAACTGTTCAATTTGTATTTTTTCTGAATTAATTTGATTCACTTGTGATTGCAACTCAAATATTTTATCTTTTAATGCTAATTCTGTTTGAAGTTTAGTTTCGTTTGCAATTGTTTTTATTTCATTTTTTAATTGAGAGTTTTCCTCTTTCAATTTTTCAGTTCGTTCATTTATTTCATTTGTTTTCTCTAAATCATATAATCTTTTTTGTTCATCTAATAATTTTTTTATTTCTTTCTCCTTTTCTTTATTGATTATTTCTTGAATTAACATATTATCAATCTTACTAATATCTAATAAATCAATCTCATCACCCGTTTTAGCATCCACATCAAGTCGTAAAGTAGTTGGACTAATAATTGTTACCTGTGTTATTTTAGCCATAAATATCCTCCTTTAATATAACTATCTTTAATACAATTATAATCAATCTAAATAAAAATTTCAATTAAATTCATTATTTTATTTTTATATTATTGATAATTAAAGAATATGGTGGGATATATGTATCTTTCATAATTGTTGTTTTACCTCTAATAATAGAAAAAGCATCAATTGTCACATTGGCATCAATTTTTACTTCATCTTCTATAATGATAGAATCAGGGTTTATCAAATGAACTCCTTTGTCCATCCAATTTCTATTGATATATTTTTGATATTCTTTTTCTACTAATGAAAGAGTATACAAATCATTAATACCGGTTAATTTAAAATCATATTCAGTTAAATAAGCTTTAACTTTTTTATCACCACTTAGTATTTTAACAATATCAGTTAGATAATATTCTCCTTTGTTATTGTTATTATCAACTTTTGATAAAGCCTTCTCTAAAAGATTGGTAGTAATACAATAAAGACCTGTATTGATTTCATTAATTGCTTTGACACTATCATCAGCATCTTTTTCTTCAATAATTTTAATAATTTGACCATCTTGTCTAATAATTCTACCATATCCTGTAGGATTTTTTATTTGAGTTGTCAAAATAGTTAAATCATTATTGTTTTCTATGTGTTCTCGAATTAGATTATTGATTACATCACCATCTATCAACGGCATATCCCCTGGGAAAATTAAAGTTATCCCTTCATTATGTCTTTCCAAAAAATCTTTTGCGGCCAAGACAGCATTAGCTGTACCCAATTGTTCTTTTTGATAGGCATATTTTACCTTATCTTGAAGAAGGTTTTCTATACTTTCCTTTTTATGACCAACCACCACACAAATATCATCAATTTGAATCTTTTTACACATATTTATAATATAAACAATCATTGGTTTACCATAAAAAGGATACGCACATTTAGGTAGTTCTGATAACATTCTAGTACCCTTACCTGCCGCAAGAATAATTGCATTACAATCTTTCATTTTATCACCTAAATCCAACCATTCATACTACTATACACAAATGTTATGATTCCTATTACTAGACAATATATTGAAAAATAAAATAATTTTCCCTTTTTAATAAAATTTAAAAGAAGCTTAAAAGCATAAAACGTAGCTACCATTGATACTAAAAATGAAGCAAGATAGCATGAAATCATTTTAGAATTTAAAGTAAAAATCAAAGAAATATTGCCAAGTTCTAAAACAAAGGCTCCAATAACTGCTGGTACAAATAACATAAAAGCATAATTGGCAGCTTCTTCTTTTTCAATTTTTCTAACCATTGCTCCACTTATGCAACTACCACTTCTAGAAATTCCTGGAAAAACGCCAAGACATTGAAATAAACCAATAACTAAAGCATCTTTAATCGTTATTTCTTCTTTTTTTCTTTCTCCTTTAATTTTACTTAACAAAAAAAGCACTGCAGCATTAAAAATAAGAGAAATACCAATTACAAACAAGGGACTTGTATTATACCCTAATCGTTTAATGAAAATAGTAAATAAAACAATCGGAATTGTTGATATTATCACACAGATCAAATATTTCCATTCCAAAAAATATTCTTTTTTCTTTTTAAAAAGATATAAAAAACTCCCCTTGATTATTTTTATTAATGGTTTATATAAAAAAGCAATAACTGCTATAAATGATGCTAGATGAAGAAAAACCTCAAACGCTAAGTTATCATTGTTTATTCCCATCATATGTTCAACAATGGTTAAGTGACCACTAGAAGAAACCGGTAGTACTTCTGTTATTCCTTGAATCAAACCAATAATTATGTATTTTATAAACTCAATCATATATCCTCCATATATGTTTAATTATATAATATCATATTCTATGACCATTTAAAATATATCTAAGTATCCATCTAAATATGGATAATAAAAAAATATTTATCGTATAGAGATACCTACACAATAAATATTTTTATTTTTTAAAAAACTTATGCATATTTTCTGATAAATCATTACGACTCATTGCAACTGCAATGGTTGCCTCAACATATCCAGCCTTACTACCTACATCATATCTAATTCCATCAAATTCTGAAGCATAAATGTCTTCTTTATCTAAAGCTAAAGCTAAAGCATCAGTTAGTTGAATTTCTCCACCTACGCCAACTTTAGTTTTTTCTAAATAGTTAAAAATAGAATTTTTTAAAATATACCTTCCAACACAAGCCATATTAGATGGAGGATTGTTCTGAGGTTTTTCAACAATACCATCAATTTTAAAACAATTAGAAATTTGGGTCTCTGGTTTTACAATGCCATATTTATATGTCATTTCATATGGAACTTCTTGAACTCCTAAATAGTAATTAGGATTTTTCTCATAAAACTTACAAAGCGAGCCAATACCATAAGTTGAAAGTCCATTTGAAAAAACAAAATCATCACCTAAAATAAGCGCAAAGTCATCTTTGTCCGCAAATGCTTTCGCATGATACACTGCATCACCTAAACCTTTAGCTTCCTCTTGAAAAACATATGAAATTCTAATTTGTTGTTTTAATTTTTTAATATATTTGATTTCTTCATAATCTTTGCTTAATTTTTGGACATATGTACTTTCTGTATTAAAATAATTAATTACATCATTTTGACTATATCCTATAATAATTAAAGCCTCTTTGATTCCTGCCTGAACTGCTTCTTCTAATAAATATTGAATAACAGGTGTATCAACAATAGGTAGAAGTGTTTTACTAATTGTTTTCGTAATCGGTAAAAATCTGGTTCCTTTTCCTGCAACTGGAATGACAACTTTTTTTATTTTATTCATCTTTATTCCTTTCATATCCCAATTGAATCAGCGTTTGATCAATTATATTCTCTAATTTTATTTGATTTTTTTCAATTTCTAATACTAATTTTAATTGATTTCTCGCTCGTTCTAAATTAATTTTGGGACGTTTTTTCTTTTGTTCTTCACTTAAAGCAAAATACTTATCTCCATCAAGATAATCGGTTAAAAACCGCATACCCAATTCTAAAGTTATAATATAATAACCGTAAAACAATAACGCTATTTCTTCTTTTGTAATAATATCTTTTGTTTCTTCTAAAAACCCTTTGGTAAAAGCACCAACCAAGTCTAAATTAATTGATACTTTAGATAAGTCCACCTCATCTTCTGCAGCAGTTGAAGCTCCAAGTCTTAATGCATCTCCATAATCATAAACAAGAGATCCCTTCATCACTGTATCTAAATCAATGAGGCACATTGCATGCTTTCCATTTTTAGAAAACATTATATTATTTAATTTAGTATCATTGTGAACCACTCTTTTAGGAATTCTTTCTTCTTCTAAAGCTTTTGTAATCAGATCCATTTTATCTTCTCTTCTATGAATAAAAAGAATTTCCTCATAACATTCTCTAATACGATTATGCGAATCTAATTTAATACTTTCTTTAAATTTATCATAACGATAAGGTGTATTATGAAAATTTTTAATATTATCACTTAACAATCTCGTATGAAAACCCTCTAGTAATTGTTGAAATTGTCCTACTGCCTTTCCTGCCTCATAAAAGATTTCTAAATCGTTGGTACTATCATAGGTAATACCATCAATACAAGTATAACATCGCCAATACGCTTCATCCACAATCGCAAAATTTTCTCCACATATAGTTTGAATTAAAGTAAGCGTGGCATTACGATAATTTCTACCTTCATAAATCACCTTTTTACGAATATAATTTGTGATTAAGCCAATATTGTACATAACCCCAATGGGACTATGAAAAACATATTCATTTACCTTTTGCAAAATATATCTGGTATCTTCAAATTCAACAATAAAAGTGCTGTTAATTAGACCTCCACCATATGGCTGAATGGAAATAACCTTGTTCGGATTGAAATACTCTTTTACCACCTTATGTAATTGCTTCTTATAATCCAATTAAATCCACACCTATCTTATTTTATATTAAAATTATATTAATAAAAATAAGAAATTATGATAGATTTAAAAGTGAATCACACCTAAATGTTCAAGCAATATTTTAACGCCAATCAAAATTAAAATAATTCCCCCCAATAGTTCAGCCTTATTTTTAAATTTTCCTCCGACAACGCTTCCTATTAAAACCCCTACAATGGCCAAAATAAATGTAATACTACCAATTAAAGAACTAGCAAGCATAATATTTACTTTTAAAAAAGCAAATGTAATTCCTACTGCTAACGCATCAATACTTGTTGCAATTGCTAAAACGAAGATTTCTTTCACATCAAATTTTGTTACTAATTCTTCATCATCACTATCTTTTTTAAACGATTCAAAAATCATTTTACCACCTATAATCAACAATAAAATAAAAGCAATCCAATGATCAAATGAAGTAATATATGATTCAAATCTACTTCCTAAAAACCATCCGATAATTGGCATCAACATTTGAAATCCACCAAAAAATAAAGCAATAACAATAATATGCCAAGTTTTCTTAGATGTCATCTTAATTCCCTTGCAAATTGATACCGCAAACGCATCCATTGCAAGACCAATACTAATTAAAATCAATTCAATAATTCCCATATTTTTTCCTTTACTAACAAATCCTAAAAATTATAGCATATTTTTAAATATATGTCAAAGCAATTCTTTCTATATTTCATATATTGATTCATTATGCTAAACAATAATATCCTATATATTTTATAACAACATACAATAGTACTATTTTTATTTTATTTTTTTTACAAATATATTACTTTTTTCTACAAATTATGATATAATATTCTTATCTTAAAATAAAGTTAAACAATAATATGAAAGGAAGTCAAATGAATTATTTACTATTTAATCCCCTATCTAAAAACGGTACAGGTTGTAAAATTAAAGATGAAGCTAAATTAAAATTAAATAAACAATTTCCTCAATTAAAAGAAATAAATGTCCTCGATTTAAATGTGGAAGACTTCATTACAAATCTACAAGTTGAAGATATTTTAATTCTAGTTGGAGGCGATGGAACTTTAAATCATTTTGCCAATTTTATTTATAAATATAAAATTAAAAATACATCTTACCTTTATAAAGCAGGAACAGGTAATGACTTTATTAGAGATATTAAATCAAATGATGATGACACGCTTTTTTACTTAAATCCTTATTTAGAGAAATTACCAACTGTGACAGTAAATGGAATAAAAAGAAAATTTATCAATGGTATTGGCTATGGTATTGATGGAATGGTATGTGAAACTGCCGAAGAATTAAGATTAAAAAACAAAAAGAAAATTAACTATACAGGTTTATCTATAAAATTACTACTTACCAAATATTCTACTCCAAAAGCAACTATTATTGTTGATGGTATGAAAAAAAATTATGATAAAGTTTGGCTATCATCTAGTATGAATGGTAGATATTATGGTGGTGGTATGAAAGTAGCCCCCACACAAAATCGTCTAAATAATAATTTAACTTTAGTTGTTATGCATAATAGTGGAAAACTAAAGACTTTAATGGTCTTTCCCAAAATTTTTAAAGGCGAACATTTAAAATATAATAAAATGTGTGAAGCGATTACAGGTAAAAAAATTGAAGTACATTTTTCAAAGCCAATGGCACTTCAAATTGATGGAGAGGTAATTAAAAATGTAACCTCTTATATTGCAGAAATAGAATAAAGATAAATAAAACTGAAAAGCTACTAGTTTTTCAGTTTTTATTTATTTTTATCTCAGAAACTTATCTGCATTTGATTCAATTATTCTACATAGATCATCACAAAAAGTTATCAAGATCATTTGAATGATACACTTTGTGTTCTTATTCATTTTTTCTAAAAGATTAAGATCTCTTAAAATAAATTTGGACTTAATAATCACGCTAAAACCAAAACCATATTTTTCAATTCATTCTAAAACTTTTCTAACATATGGAAGTTGTGATTCTATCGGCATATATGAATTACTCATCAAACCGGTACCAATCATAGTTTTTTACGTTTCTTTTTCAATAATAATTTTAACAGTTCAATTGCATTACTTTTGATTTCTATATCTTCAAACTGATGATTCATTTGATAGCACTTACCTCTAGAATCACAATAAATACAACCATAAAAACAACTGCGATATAAATTCATATTATTTTGACCTAATACTATATGTTGAACTTAAATAAAATGCATTGGAAAAATTTCCTTTATGTTTTGGTATTCTTATGTATTATAAATTTTTTAATTGAATCTTACAATAAAATAGCAGTTTATTTATAAGATAAATTATATTTTTAGCAATTTATAATAAAATATGGTATAATAATATAAAATTGATTGAGGAGAATATGATATGATTTTATCAATAATATTTTGGATTATTAGTATTGCATCAGCTATTTTAATTTATTTTTGTACAAATTTATCTTTACATTGGTACTTATTTTTTATTCCAATTATATTGATGCCTTTTTTCTATTTGCTATGTTTTTTGTTTTATATTCTTATACTTTATATTTGGTCATTATTTCTACATACCAAAAAAGATATAAAGAAACCTAACAAATTATACTATTTTTTGGTCGAACAAACCAACTACCTTGTAATTCGATTATCTAGAACCAAAGTTATTATTCATGGACTAAATAAACTGCCAAAGGATAAACATTTTTTAGTTATATCTAATCATTTATCTAACTTTGATCCAATGCTTATCATTTATTCCCTAAAAAAGCATCCGATGATCTGTATTACAAAAAAAGAAAATGAAAAATTACCTATTTGTGGAAAATTTATTTACAATGCTGGATTTATATCACTAGATAGAAGTGATGCACACCAAGCAGTTAAAGCTATTAAAAAAGCCGCTGATTTTATTGCAAACGACTGGGGAAATATTCATATTTGTCCTGAAGGTACTAGAAGTAAATCTGGGGAGTTGTTAGAATTTCACCCTGGTTCATTTAAAATTGCGATGAAAGCAAAATCGCCAATTGTTGTTTGTTGCTTGCAAAATACAAATCAAATTCATAAACATTTTCCTTGGAAAAGAACTTATGTCAACTTAACCATTCTTGATATTTTAGAATATCAAGATTATGAAAATCTAAATAGTACACAACTTAGTATCAAAGTAAGGCAGATGATTTCCGATTATCAAATGCAAAAATAGTTTTTTATAAAACCCTGTAAACTAAAATAAGTTTACAGGGTTTTAAACGATATTTTATTTATTAATCTCAATTTTTGCATCACCATTATTTACAATTACATCTAATTGTTTATATCCTCCATCTTTTTTAGATGGTAGATTTGTTTCTCCTTTTTTTATCTGACAGTTTATTGAATAATCATCATAACTTCCTAAAATAGAACCCGTAATATCACCATTTTTAACATTTAAAACTATATCGCTACAAGCATTTAATTTATCAAAAATAATATTCCCACCATTTACAGAAACTGATAAGTTGTCAATTGAAACTTCTTTTGCAATACTGACATTTTCATTTGTAGTTTCAATCACTAAATCAATTAATAGATGATTAGGTATAGAAAGTATAATTTTCCGATTATCCATACTTGCTTTTTGACCAAAATAATCTAACCAACTTTTATTGTTTTCTAATTTTACATCTAAAGTTTTATTTTCATCAATTAAAATACTATATTGTTCCTGCTCATTTTCAAAATATTCAATATGAACCAAATCATCATTAGATGATAAAATTTCTATCTGTCGATCTCTTGCTTCAATATTGATTTTTTGAATTTGCAAATCATCTGTCGTATAAATTTTTTTTGTAAATTGATTTGTTTTCGCACAACTAGTAAATAAAAACATGATTATACTTATATGCATGATTAATATTATTATTTTTTTCATTTCTTTTCCTCCTTTAATTTTATAAATAGTAATCACTTTATTTGCGTATTCCATCAATCCTATGATTTCATTCTATTCTCCTTTCTTTTTATCAACATAAGAATTGTTTTTTCTATTTTTTTATGTTACAATAGTATTATAAACCTTTGTGTTACACAAAAGTCAATAGGAGTGCATAAAAAAATGAAAAATTATTTTTCAATAGGCGAAGCTGCTAAAATGATTCATACTACAACCGAAACATTAAGGCATTACGATCGAATTGATCTACTCAAGCCAAGCATAAAAGATAAAAGTACCAAATATCGCTATTATTCAATAGAAGACATTGTTAGATTAAATACTATTCATGCATTACAACAAATGGATTTGCCTCTAAAAGATATCAAACAAGTTTTAGAGTTTAAAGATTTACAAAAAATAATCGATTTTCTAGAACAAGCTCAATTAAAAGCAGATGAAAAAATAGCCTCTCTTCGCTTAAGTAAAGAAAAAATTCAATTGGCAAAAAATGATTATGAAAATAAATTATTACAAAAAAAAGACAATCCAGATGTCTTTATTCAAACATATCCCCCTCGAATCATTTTTCTTTCAGATACATTAAAAAAACCGACACTAGATAATCTGTGGAATTACTTAAAACATTTTTATGATAGTATTACAGTTGAAAAAAGAAATTTATTTGAATTTGAAGATTTAGCAGGTATTTATATTGAAAATCATATCCCTAAATTGTTTGCTTTATGTACAAAATATGTTGAAGATTCTAGATTGAAATACCTACCTCAAGGTAATTATTTATGTGCAAATTGTACTGAAGAAAATAAAGATCAAACCCTTCATCATTTACTTTGGGTTGCAAAACATCAATATGCTATCACACCTTCGTTTCTTGTTGAACAAATTATAATAACGGGAATTCTTCATTGGAATTATCAAATACAAATATATATTGATCAGTAAAATTTGAAATTTAACAATAAAACTCTGCTATAAAATAGCAGAGTTTTGCATTTATAATTTATAGTTCTTTGCTTGTGTAGTAAATAACTTATAATATAGGGAATTCTTTTTCAACATTAAATTTTGGTGTGTATCAAAATCACTTACAATACCCCCATCAATCACTAAAATTCTATCACAAAAAATAGATGATGACATCCGGTGTGAAATATAGATAGCCATTTTATCTTTAGATAATTGATTGAAATTTTCATATATTTCAGCTTCTGCTAGTGGGTCTAATGCACTTGTAGGCTCATCTAAAATCAATAAACTACTATCTTTAGCAAGACCTCTAGCAATAGCAATTTTTTGTAATTGACCACCAGATAATTCAACACCGCTATCATCATAATATTTACCAATTAAAGAATCATATTGGTGGGGAAGTTTTTCTATTTTTTCACTAATTCCAACATCAGCACAAATTTTTTCTACATCAACTGAAGAGGCAGGATTAATATTATCTTTAATCGAATAAGCAAAAAGTTTATAATCTTGAAATACTGCACTAATTTGTTTAATATATGAATCTTTTTCATATTCTTCAATAGGAATATCATTAATTAAAATGGTTCCTTCATTCGGCGAATATAGTCGACACAATAACTTTACAATTGTTGTTTTACCTGCTCCGTTAAGACCGACAATAGAAATTTTTTCTGATTCATGAAATTTAAACGATACATTATCTAAAATAATTTTATCAGTATTTGGATACTTAAACGTAACATTTTTAAATTCAATAGTCAAGATTTTATCTAATTTGTTTGACCCATTTTTAATTTCCGTATGAATAGCCATAAATTCCATAAATGGTTTAATATATTCAATATTTCTAAAAAAGTTACCTAATGATTCTACAATACTTTGAACAGTTGTTGTAAAGGATAAAGCTGCCTGAGCCAATAAAGAAAACTTTGAAATTGGTAGTTTTTCTGTTATTGTTTTTATTCCAACTAAAGCATATACAAAAGCCAATTGAATATATCTTAAAATAACTGAAGCAGAATAAAATAAGCTTACCTTTGTATAATACTTTCCAAAGCGTTTAGAAACGTTTGTACCATAATTAGAAAAATTAGTATATAAAAGATCATATAATGAATAAAATTTTAATTCTTTCACTTTTGTAGGAGTAATAACCGAATCTAAATAGTACCCATATTTATAGTTAATCGGCAATAAGTCTTTATAAAATTTGATTTGTGACTTCATTGATAACATTACAACTAAAATTGTTAATATAGCGCCAACAAACAAAATAATCGGAATAATATAATCAAAAGATAAAATAATCACCAATAATCCAATTAAACTTATCAAATTAGAAAATAGAGTGGTAAAACTAGTAAATAAACTATAAATTGCACCCATATTATTAATACTAAACGAAGCATTCTTTTTTAGTTCTAAATACTTAGGATCTTCTAAATAACTAAAGGGAATTTCTAAAATTTTTCTAGTTAGCATTTGATCAATTTTTTCTTCCATGATTGCTTGGCGTTTAGCCAATATATTTTTAGATAATAATACTAAGAAAAATAATAGCAATTCAATTCCGACAATTATGGTTACATATATGAATGAAGCATGTATATCTTTAGATTCAATGCAGGATAAAATAAAACTGAGTGTGTATGCAGCAAAAATAGTTTGAGCTGACATAATCAAAGCATTGCATATGAGTGCTATAAAATAAGGTTTATACTCTTTAAAGGATAATTTTATAAATGGAATGAATATTTTAATCATTGTTCTCTCCTCCTTCTTGATAATATTTACCTTGAATCATAAACATCTCATAATATCCTTGCTTATTATTCATCAAATCATCATGTGTCCCCTCTTCTTGTAGACCATTTTCATTAAAGAATAAAATCCGATCACAAAACTTAGTAGAAGAAAGTCTATGTGATATATAAATTGAGGTTTTATCTTTCACCAAATCAGAAAATTGTTGATATATCGAAGCCTCAGCTAAAGCATCTAATGCACTTGTAGGCTCATCTAAAATTACAATTCCCCCCTCTTTATATAAAGCCCTTGCAATAGCAATTTTTTGCTTTTGACCACCTGATAAATCTACTCCATTTTCATCAATAACTTTTAATAGGTTAGTATCATAGCTATTTGGTAAACGTTCAATTACTTCTTTTAATCCAACAGAGGCTATACAATTCATCACTTTTTCTCTATCATAATTTATACCTCCAACATTTTCTAAAACTGTTAAGGCATAAATATCATAATCTTGAAATACCGTAGATATTAATTTTTGATAATCTTCTTTATCAATTGTTTTTAAATCTACATTATTTACCAAAACTTGACCTTTGTTTGGTTCAAATAGACCACAAATTAGTTTTACAATTGTTGTTTTTCCTGCACCATTTGTACCAACAATAGCAATTTTTTCATTTTTATTTATCTTAAAATTTAAATTTTCAAAAATATAACTATCCGTGTTTGGATATTTAAACCAAACATTCTGGAATTCAATGGTCACACCTTCATGATAATCAAATTCCCATTTGTTTAATTTTTTCTCTTTTTCAGTTGAATCCAAAAACTCAAAGTAAGTCATTGTTAATTTTAAATTTTTAATTAAATCGGTTATATTATCAGATAAAGTTCTAAGAACAGTCGTAAAAGCAACAATGGATGAAATATATAATGTAACCTCTGATAAGGTAATATATCCTTGAATAGCACTATAGACAATAATACTATATGATATTCCATCTTGAAGCAACAAAGTAATCAATCCAAATAATCCATATTTAAATTCTTTATTGTATAAATCATGTAAAACTTTCAAATAAGATAATGATTTGTCATTATATTTGTCCATAATAAATTCTTTTAGCGAAAAAATTCTTGTATCTTTACCATAGGAAAAATCGCTAGCTGTATTATTATAATAGTTTTTTTGTCTACTCGCGTGGGCTAAATCTTTTTGTCTTTTTCGATTATAATCAGCTACTTTTTTATTAATAACAATAGATAGCAATGTCGACAAAAAACAAACAATTACTAAAATAATATTAAAATAAGCTAAGATAATACTAAATAAAATAATACTTACCAGTGATGTTAAGATTATCTTAAAATTACTATACGTTTTTTCAAATCCTCTTCCATCACCTTCTAACGCTTCTGCTGCACTATTTACAGTATCTTGAAACTCACTATTTTCAATATTTTCATATCGAGTAGTATGATACAGATGAATTACTTTCTCAAATTCCTTTTGCCTTAATAATAAAAATTTACCAGAAAGTATCCCTTCAAGAATAGATTTTAAGACTAAACAAATCGTAGAAATCACAATCAAAATAAGCATTTTAAATAAAAAGCCATCAATACTATTTGACATTGTTATTTCATCAATAATAATTTTTATAAAAAAGACACCAATAACCGGAATTACTCCTGATGCCAAAGCATTGATTATATATATTACATATACATAGGATATTTGACCCTCTTTAATTCTTTTTACTTGTGTCGCAAAAGTTTTCCATAATCCATATTTCATCTTTATCACCTCTTGTTTGAATCATCAATAATTTGTTTAATACATTTACACAACTATATAGTCTCATTTTTAAATAATTATATCTATTATATCATTATTTTTATAAAATTTCATTCTATATGAAAAATCTTATATATTTATTTATATTATTATACAATTTTATTCATTCGTTTAAAACAAAAAGGTAGTCATTCCATACTACCTTTTTAAATCTGATTGGCGTGCGTAAGATGATTCGAACATCCGACCTGCTGCTTAGGAGGCAGCTGCTCTGTCCATCTGAGCTATACGCACATATGTATGACATATTTTTAAGTATACCCAAATTCAAAATATGTCTAACACAACAAAAAATAATTTTAAAGATTCAATTTGTTAAGACGTTGTTTTTGTTCTGATGTGATCAAATACGATTCCCTCATTTTTTGTATTGTTTTTTTATATACAAAACTAGACATTTCTAATATATGAGAAAAATGATTATATATATATTCAAAATCATAACAACCCATTGTACATAATAACCAAGCACATCCCATATCAACATAATAATCGCCATATTTAATTTTTTCTATCATTTTAAATATTTCATCAAATGGTAATTCTTTAATAAAATATTTTTTTAACAAAATCAACCCACATCTAACTTCCATTGGTTGTTGTTGCAAGATATATGTAATGATACTAAGCAATTTATCATATTCATTTTTTTTAAATTGGGTATTACAAACAAAAGTATCACAGGTCATCCAATTATCTAAATATTTAACAAAATATAAAAAAGTCTTATAATATAACTCATTTTTTACTTTTCCAAGTTTATTTAAAAAAAGACCAAATAAAATATCTTGTTCAACATATTGATTCAATTTGATATGATATAATTCATCATATGTTATTGCATGACTTTTTACAAATTCTTTAATTTGGGGTATTTTGATCCCTAAAAAAGCAATATTTGTTGGTGTCAACTTTTTCGCAAAAGCCGCTTGCGATTGATTTGATAAACGATAAAATTCTTCTTGCATTTTTTTCACCATAACTATTATATCTTATTTTTATCTTTTTGTCCAAAATATAAACCTTTTAACTATTTTTAGACATTTCATACATCATTTAAAAAACTACAGTCTATACAAAACTGTAGTTTTACTTTTTTCTATTTAGAAACAATTACTAATTGGCCTTGATAATCTATTTCATAATAAAAATTGGGTTCTATCTGCGAGGAAATAATTTTTTTAGCAATTTCAGTCTCAATGTTTTTTTGAATAAATCGTTTAATTGGTCTTGCTCCATATGTAGTATTATAACTATGATCAATAATATATTTCTTTACAGCATTTGTAAAATTTACTTTAATATTATTTTTATTTAATCTTACTCTTAATTCATTTAAAAGTTTATCAACAATCTTCACTTGAACATCTTTTGATAATGGATTAAACATTACTATTTCATCAATACGATTTAAAAATTCTGGTCTAAAATGAGCATGTACTTCATTCATAACAAGTTCTGTAGCATTATCATCATGATTTAAAAGATATTCACTACCCAAATTAGAGGTCATAATAATAATTGTATTTTTGAAATCTACAACTCTTCCCTGCGAATCGGTTAAACGACCATCATCAAGAATTTGTAATAATACATTAAAAATATCTCGATGTGCTTTTTCAACCTCATCAAACAAAACAATTGAATAAGGTCTTCTTCTAATAGCCTCTGTTAATTGTCCTCCTTCATCATATCCTACATATCCAGGAGGAGCACCAATAAGTCTAGATACAGAATGAGGTTCCATATATTCACTCATATCAAATCTAACAATATGTGACTCACTATCAAATAACGCTTCAGCCAAACTTTTACATACTTCAGTTTTACCAACACCTGTCGGTCCTAGGAATAAAAAGGAACCAATTGGTCTATTTTCATCTTTAATACCAGATCTTTGTCTAATAATTGCATCACTAACTAATGTAAGTGCTTCATCTTGACCTATTACTCTTTTAGCAAGTGTGTCTTTTAATCCTAATAATTTTTCTTTATCTCCTTGAACGAGTTTAGAAACGGGAATATTAGTTGATTTAGAAATAATATCGGCAATATCATTTTCAGTAACCACTTCTGATATCATCTTATTTGTCGATGTTTTTTGTTCATAAGCCGCAATCTCTTTTTCTAGGCTTGGAATAATTTTATAAATTAATTCTCCAGCTCTATTATAATCAGCTTTTAATAATGCATCATCATATTCTTTTTTGTAGTTTTCTAAATCTTTTTGTTTTTGTTTAATTAATGATAATTCTTCTTTTTCTTTTTTCCATTTCTTCATCATTTCATCAGCATTTTGTTTTTTAACTTTTAATTCTTCATTTATTTTTCCAAGTCGCTCTTTAGAAAGGGCATCTTTTTCTTTTTCAAGAGCAGTTTTTTCAATTTCAAGTTGCATAATTTGCCGTTGTAACAAGTCTAGTTCATTAGGCATTGAATTCATCTCTGTTCTAATTGATGCACAAGCCTCATCAATTAAATCAATTGCCTTATCTGGTAAATACCTATCTGTTATATATCTGTTTGATAAAGTGGCCGCACTTACTAATGCCCTATCTTGAATAGTTACACCATGATGTATTTCAAATCTTTCTTTTAATCCACGAAGTATTGTTATAGTATCTTCTACAGTAGGTTCACTTACTATAATTTTTTGAAATCTTCTTTCTAGCGCTCCATCTTTTTCAATATACTTACGATATTCATTTAATGTAGTAGCACCAATAACATGAATTTCACCTCTTGCAAGCATTGGCTTTAATATATTACCAGTATCCATTGCACCATCAACTGCACCGGTACCTACAATCATGTGTATTTCATCAATAAACATAATTATATTGCCTTCACTTTTTTTAATTTCATCAAGAACACTTTTTAATCTCTCTTCGAATTCACCTCTATATTTAGCACCTGCAATTAATGATGCCATATTAAGTTCCCAGACTGTTTTATCTTTTAAAGATGATGGAACATCACCCTTTACTATTCTTTCGGCAAGTCCTTCAACTATAGCTGTTTTACCAACGCCAGGTTCACCAATTAATACTGGATTATTCTTTGTTTTTCTTGATAAAATACGCGTTATTGAACGTATTTCCTCATCTCTTCCAATTACTGGATCTAATTTTCTATTTCTAACATCGTCGTTTATATTACGACCATATTTTTCTAATACATTTACTTCTTCATTATTCATTTGCATAATATCACCCCAACTATAATTATACTCATATTTTGGCACTTGTCAATAGCGAGTGCTAAAATATTTTAATTAAAAGATGCATAATTACTTATACATCTCTAATAAGTAAGAAGCTCGCCTTTTAAACTTAAAATATAATAATACAACTGTTAATAAAATACCAATTATTAAATAAATTATACTTATTTTTATAATTCTTTTAGGTATTAATAATAATAAAATGACATATGATGCAGGAATTAATATTTCTTTATAGTTTATTAAAAATATAAATAAATATGAAATGAATAAATAGTATAAATAAACATTTATAAATGGATATATTATTAACTCGTGTGATAACGTTATTAGACAGATATTAAATATTATAAATCTAAATATAGTAAATATTAATGTATATATTGCAATTGAAATAAGTTTTGATATTATCCACTCTTTAGATTTCATTCTTAAAAATATATTCTCTGGAGCGTTCTTAATTTCATTAATAAATAAAGAATATACTAAATATATATAACATGTAAAATTAATAATAAGTAAAGCATTTTCAATCAAATTTGTTTGATTCTTAACAACGTTTAATGATATTAAATTTAAATATGCATTTTCTATCAAGGATTCATTAAAACTTAATAAAATAGTTGCTAATATTAATGGTACAAAGTTAAATAGAAAAATTTTTATTAATAATCTTTTAAATTTATTAAAGTCACTTTTTAAAATACACTTCATTAATTATACCTTTTTAATATTACCTTCATCAAATTTGTATATTTCATCAGCAAGTTTTACTAAATCTTCTTTTATATGTGTTGCAATAATTATTATTTTACCTTTTTTAACTTCTTTTTTTAATAAACTTCTTAATTTATCTGCTGTACTATCTTCAATACCATTAAATGGTTCATCTAATAAAATAACTTTAGGATCTTCCATCAATGCTTGTGCTATACCAAGTTTTTGTTTCATTCCTAAAGAATAATATCTATACTTTTTATCTTTATCTTTAGTTAAATTAACACTATCTAATGCATCAAGTATTTCTTTATCTCCTATTATATTTTGAATAGATGCTAGCAGTTTAAGATTATCAAAACCACTTAAATCTGGTAAAAATGCCGGTTTTTCTATAAGTGCTCTTGTTGAAGGCGGAATTAATCCTTCTTTAACAATATCAACAACAACATCTTCGCCGGCAGCAACACTGCTTCTGAGTGCATTTGCAAGATCGTTGATGTTGAAAACAGGAACCTTTTGAACAGTTGCAACCTTGTTGAGGTTATAGTCGGTGGTAACGATCATTGCGTGATGTTCGGATGCAAAACGCAGCAATTTAGCGTCAACTTCAGCGATATCGGGGTAGTCGCGCGAGTAAACGGCAATCGACTGCACAGCCGCAGAATTTTGAATATC
>OHJU01000674.1_pt1 | contig 17902 bp, 24 predicted proteins | sample 1568711 | NCBI WGS metagenome assembly OHJU01 (sample SAMEA3879574, study PRJEB24766) | human gut metagenome | biome: human-associated habitat; feature: feces | place: USA | collected 1985/1987 | reverse complement strand
CACGGTACGGGTATGCGGCGCGTCGGGCGCTGTATATGGTGTACATGGCGTACGCGGACAGGGAGCTTGTCAAGGGCGAGATCAGCGACAGGATACACAGGGCAGAACTGGAGATACCGGCAAGCGAAAAGACCCTGTATAGATGGCTGGCATATGCGAGGCGCTGCTTTGCGGAAAAAAGGGGGTTAAGAATATGATGAATAAAAGGACTTCATCTATTTGACTAATTATGGTATATTAATCTTGAACATAAAAACAATAATCCCATAGCAGGGGGTAGCAAAATGACAATTACAATATCGCCACTAGACTTGAAATTAGATACCAAGAATCCGCGATTTGTTGTCCTTCAAAGTCGGGAGCAATTTGATATAAGAAAATATTTAGTTACATATGAGGACGTATGTCAGCTTGCAACAGACATAAATGCCTACGGTAGTTTGCTTCCAGGCGAGAGAATTGTAATATTAATAGAAAACGGCGATTATATTGTAGTCGAAGGAAACCGGAGAACTTGTTCGCTGCAATTACTATTGTCGCGTAATCTTATTCCAGATGGTTTTAAACATCGCTTTCCGCCTACATCAGTCAGTATATTAGAAAATTGTAATATGATTGAGGTCGATGTGTTACCAGACAGAAATACAGCTTTAGAGCTGATGAGCAAGCGTCATATAAAGGGAGTAAAGCAGTGGAAGCCGCTAGCTAAAAAACAGTTTTTCGCGTCAAACTATAAGGACGGATTGGGACAGAGTATACAAAACCTTTCAAAAATAACTGGTATTAAGGAAGGAGAAATTAAGGAGGATATACGCGATTATAAATTTTTCTTTTCTACATATGAAAAGTATATCACTTCCCATCCGGACTTTAATAAAGAGATAATTAACTTAAAAACAGACCCATTTTGGCGCATTTTTAAGGCCAAATTTCCTTATAAAGAAAACAAGATAAAACCTTCAGACTTTCTAAAAATTTCTTATGATGAAATGCTTAACACTGTTAGTGCATTGGATGAATCTTTATTCAATAGAATTGTTCAGTTAGTGTTTGAAAAAGCGATCGTCACAGAAGAAATAAATACTAGGAACGTTTTAACTGATGTAAAGGGAATATTTCCATTATTACAAGAGGTAGCCGATAGCGCAAATAAAAAGAATTATACTGATCAAGAAAAGTTATCAAATTCGGAAGGAGGCTCAATAAAGCCACTTTCTGAAGTTGAGACAACATCCCAATTAATCAATAATCAAAAAGCAAATGTTCCAAAGGATTACTTGGCAAGTTATGAAAAGGAAGATGATTTGACTAATAACATTCCGCCTAAAAAAATTGAGTCAAAAGTCATAAAGAGTGAAAACTTGCCATGCGGCGGTCCAGCACCAAGAACTTTTTTTGAGACTATAAGTTGGAGCAATAAATTAAATAAAGCCGAAAAGGATCATCAAGGCTTATTATATGCAATAAATGAGTTACACAATTTGTCAAAATACAACTGTGGAAATCGGAAAGCATATAAAGTTTTTGCAATAGCTACAGGAATGGTTCTTAGAACAGTTTATGAACAGTCATTAATACTAATATTAAAACATACGAATCTTTGGGGAGAGTACAATAAAAATAGAAATAATGCGTTGCCTACACTAAGAACAATAGAAGATTTTATAAACCAAGGAGAGAACAAAAGAAAAGTTTTTCCCAAGAAGGAAATGTTACTTACTTATGATCGTGTTATAGCCGCAAAACATAGGGATTTCCTAAACGCAAATACACATTATCTTGGAAACATTAATGTCACACCAGACTCACTAGAAGCGATTGCTGATGGAGGAATGTTTGCGCTAATACAAGGGATCATAGACTCGATTGAATAGGAGTTGATATTATGCCAGAAATGATAAATCCGCTTCGCTATCCGGGAGCCAAGCGCTCTTTAATTAATTATATTGACGAACTTCTATCGGCAAACAACCTCTATGGCTGCTGCTTCTTTGAGCCGTATGCTGGAAGCGCGGCCGTCGGGCTTGAATTGCTTCAACGTAAACGTATTAGTAAATTGGTGCTTTGTGAAAAGGATATACTTTTATATGCATTTTGGAAAAGTGTGTTTCGAAATACCGAAGAGCTATGTGATAGAATAAACAAAACTCCTGTAACGTTAGATACTTGGTTGCAACTAACTCCATTTAGGAAGGTAACAAACCTAAACCAGGCTAGCCTTTTAGACTTAGCCTTTGCTGGCCTATTCTTCAATCGGACTAATTTTTCTGGTATATTGAATGCAAACCCCATTGGTGGAATGAAGCAATTGTCGCAATACACTATTGATTGCCGTTTTAATAAAACAAAGATTATTGAAATTATACAGAAGTTGTCAATGCTTAACAATTTAGTTGAGGTGCATTATGAGGATGCTCTTCTATTTATGCGATCTCAAAACGCACGTTTATTACGCCACGCTTGCTTCGCTTACTTTGACCCGCCCTATTATTTAAAGGGATCTAAAATTTATAGACATTATTATACCAATCAAGAACATGTCGACTTATCTCAATATGTACGAAATGCACGACACCTAGATTGGTTAATTAGCTATGATGATTCGCCATTTATTTGTAATCTTTATAGCGATTCAGGAGCGCGTTATCAGCCCTTTTATTTAGACTATACGTGCGCATCTGTCAGAACTCGTGGTTATGAGTTATTAATTTCGAATCTCCCATTACCACCATTTCACATTGCAGATACATCGGTGTCAATTTAAAGAAGTGGTTAATCAATTACTAATTTTAATGATGACAGTAGTGGGGGTTAGTCAAGTGGTATAATGGATATAGTCGGAGACCGCGGGAGCGGGGATTACAGGATGAGGGCAGCTGAGGCTGTCCTTTTTGGTGGGAGGTGAGATAGTGGCCCGATTGACCAAAAAGAACGAAGCATTTTGCGACGAATACCTAATCGACCTGAACGCAACTCAGGCCGCAATTCGAGCCGGATACAGCGTAGAAAGCGCTGGCAGCATTGGGAGCGAGTTGTTGCAAAAACCTGAAATCCGCGCGCGCATAGACAAAGCTATGGCCGAGAGATCGCGGAGAACGGGGATAAATGCAGACCGTGTGCTTCGGGAACTGGCGCGCGTCGCCTTCGTCGACCCTTCCCAGGTGATCGATCTGAACACGGCGGAAGTGAAGCCTGACGCCATCAAGGACGACCTGGCCGCGATCGCCGGAATGAAGGTCAAATATGTCCCGCACAAGGACTTTGATGAAGACGGCGAACCGATCATCGAACAGGCCATAGAACGCGAAGTCCGCCTGGCCGACAAGCTGAAAGCCCTGGAACTGTGCGGAAAGCATCTGGGGATGTTTGCAGATAAAGTTAAACTGGACGGTACTGTCCCTGTCATTATAGTTGGCGATGATCAAATTGAAGATTAATCCTAAATCAAAAGTTATCAATCTGCCTGAGGTTGTTGGCAGAGGGTACGGCACATTCTGGCGGTTTAAGGGCCGGTATCGTGTATGCAAGGGTTCCCGTGCTTCGAAAAAGTCCAAAACCACAGCGCTGAACATCATCAAGCGTATGATGGAATATCCCCAGGCCAACACGCTCGTTGTTCGCAAGGTTTTCCGAACCTTGAAGGATAGCTGTTTCACCGAATTGAAATGGGCAATACACCGGTTAAGCGTAGACGCTTTTTGGGAAGTAAAGGAGAGCCCGCTTGAACTCACATATAAACCTACTGGCCAGAAAATCTATTTCAGAGGCCTTGATGATCCATTAAAGGTGGCGTCAATTACTGTCGAAACGGGCTATCTGTGTTGGATGTGGATTGAGGAGGCATATGAGATCAGCAAGGAGGCAGACTTCAATATGCTGGACGAAAGCATACGCGGGGCCATTCCGCCGGAAACCGGACTGTTCAAGCAAATCACCCTGACATTTAATCCGTGGAATGAACGGCACTGGATCAAGAAAAGGTTTTTTGATGCCGAGCCCTCGCCGGACATTTTGGCGATGACCACCAATTATATGTGCAATGAGTGGCTAGACGCTGCTGATTTAAAGGTGTTTGAGACCATGAAGCAAAACAACCCTCGCCGGTATCGCGTAGCCGGTCTGGGGGACTGGGGGATTGTGGATGGATTAATATATGAGAACTGGAGGGAAGAACACTTTAATGTGACAGAAATCAGCGCCAGGACCGATGTGAAATCAGTTTTTGGACTTGATTTTGGTTATACCAATGATCCGACAGCACTTTTCTGTGGCCTTGTCAGTGTTGAGGAAAAGAATATCTGGGTATTTGATGAATTATACGAAAAAGCTCTAACAAACCAAATGATTGCGAAAAAAGTGACCAGCATGGGTTATAGCAAGGAACGCATCAAGGCCGATTCAGCCGAGCCGAAAAGCATTGATGAGCTTCGGGAAGCTGGCCTTTCTCGGATCACCAGGGCCCGAAAGGGCAAAGACAGCGTAAACAATGGGATTCAGTATATTCAGGGCTATAAAATAATCATTCACCCCCGCTGTGTAAACTTCCTGACCGAGATCAGCAATTACACATGGGATGAGGATAGATTTGGGAGCAAGATCAACGCCCCTATTGATGGCTATAATCATCTGATGGACGCCATGCGCTATGGGCTGGAGGATATAATCATCGGTCCGGCTTTTAGTTTTAAATAAGGAGATATGCAATAATGTTCCTAAACGAAACAGAACGAATTAAGCGCCTAATAGAAGAGGGCGCAGGCCTTACCGAGCTTCAGTTTTTTGCATTGGAAATACATGAATGGAAAAACAGTCAGCAGAGGTTAAATCAAATTATAGGTGAACGCTATTATGTCGGCAAGCACGATATACTGGACAGAAAAAGAACTGTAATCGGAGAAGATGGCCACATGCAGATTGTAGAGAATCTGCCGAACAATAAAATCGTTGATAATCAGTACGCAAAGGCGGTTGACCAAAAAGTTAATTATCTGCTCGGGAAGCCGATTACAGTAAACTGCAAAAATAAGGCATACGCTAGCCTGCTTAACCGGACGTTAGACAGGTCGTTTCAAAGGCTCCTGAAATACGTTGGCGAGGACAGTGTTAACGGCGGAATTGGCTGGCTGTTTGTATATTATAATAACGCCGGCGAGTTATGCTTCAGGAGGTTCCCCCCGTATGAAATCTTGCCGTTTTGGCGGGACGATGATCATACAGTCCTGGATTGCGCAGCCAGGCTTTACCTGCAGCAGGTATGGGATGGATACGCCAAAAGGGTCGCGGAAAAAGTTGAAATATTCAAAGATGATGGAATACATAGATACATTCTTGATGGAAATACCCTTGTGCCTGATATTGAACTAGGCGATCACGATCCTTACTTCAAAGTGGAGGACGAAAGGGGCGGCTTAATAGCGTATAACTGGGACAGCATCCCTCTTATTGCATTTAAGTTTAACAAACAGGAAATACCGCTTATCAACCGTGTAAAGACGTTGCAGGACGGCATCAACACCATGCTGTCGGACTTCGAAAACAATATGCAGGAGGACGCAAGGAACACCATACTGGTTCTGGAAAACTATGACGGCGAAAACCTGGGAGAGTTCAGACGCAACCTTGCAACATATGGGGCTGTTAAGGTACGAACCGGAGATGGCGCTAAGGGTGGCGTAAGTACATTAACTGTAGATGTGAACTCGGAAAACTACAAATCAATCCTTGAGCTTTTTAAAAAAGCTTTGATTGAAAACGCCCGTGGATACGATGCGAAAGACGACAGGCTTTCCGGCAATCCCAATCAAATGAATATACAATCCATGTACAGCGACATAGATCTGGATGCAAATGGTATGGAAACCGAATTTCAGGCGGCTTTTGAGGAACTGCTTTGGTTCATCAATCATCACCTGATCAATACCGGCAAGGGTGATTTCACCAATGAGGATATAACTATTGTCTTCAATCGGGATATTCTGATCAATGAAAGTGAAAGCATTGATAATTGTGGGAAATCTGTCGGGATATTGTCGGCTGAAACAATCGTGGAACAACATCCGTGGACAACAGACATTGAGATGGAGCTATCAAGACTTGAAGCTGAAAAACAGGCTGCCGCCGATGAGTACCATAACGCTTTCGGGGCAGTTCCAAATAGGGAACCAAAGAATGAAGAGTAAAGATTACTGGGAAATAAGGTTTGAGTTGATTGAAAGAGCCCTGCGAAAGAAGGCGGAGCTGGCAGCAAGTGAAATTAACCGTTATTTTAAGCAGGCTCAAAGCGAGATTGAAAAAGAGATATTGGCCTGGTATGCGAGGTTCGCCGTCAACAATCAGATCACCATGGCTCAGGCACGGCGTCTATTGAAGGCCGGCGAGTTATCCGAACTGCATTGGGATGTCCGCGAATATATCAGGCACGGGGAGATGCTTCAACTGAATTCTGATTGGATAAAACAGCTTGAGAACGCATCGGCCAAATTCCACATAACAAGGCTTGAATCGCTGAAACTCCAAACCCAGCAGATCTTGGAATCACTGTTTGGAAAGCAGTTTAGCGTTGCAGAAAAGCTACTGAAGAGGACGTATTTGGATGGATATTACCATACTGCATTTGAAATTCAAAAGGGGATGTCTATAGGGTGGGATATATCAGCGATAAATGAAGACGAATTAATAAAAGTTTTAAACAGGCCCTGGCCATCGGACGGTAGAACCTTTAGCGACAGGATATGGCGCAGCAAAACCGCACTGGTTAACGATCTGCATTCCCAGTTGACGCGGAATATATTGCTGGGACGACCGCCAAATGAATCTATAAGTTTTATTGCGGATAAATTTAAGACGTCAAAAAGCAATGCTGAAAGAATTATATTGACAGAGTCTGCCTATATATCAAGCCTGGCGCATAAAGACTGCTTTAAAAACTTAGAGGTCGAGCAATTTGAAGTCTTAGAGACTCTGGACGGTAAGACGTGTAAAATATGCGGGGATATGGACGGACGTGTATTCGATATGGTTGATTTTGCGCCATCGGTAACCGCACCTCCGTTTCATCCCAGGTGCAGAGGCTGTACTGTTCCGCACTTTGACAACAATACAGGAGACAGGGCGGCCCGCGGCGCAGATGGTGGGATATATTACGTTTCGTCAGATATGACTTATAACACATGGGAAAAGGCATATGTAAAGTAATTGCGAAAAGCGGTTAAAAACGTTTTTATATATCAGAAAGGAGAAAAACAATATGACAAAGGAAACCCTTATACAAATGGGACTGGCTGAGGAGCAGGCTGACAAAATCGCAGAAGAGTTAAACAAGGCATATGTACCTAAAACACATTATGATGAAGTCAGCGCTGAACTTAAGGCAGCAAAAGCAACAATAAAAGAGCGTGACACTCAGCTTGAAACGCTGAAAAAGTCCACTGGTGACGTGGAAGCCCTGAAGAAACAGTTTGATGAACTTCAGGCCAAGAACAAAACGGATGCTGAATCCCACGCCGCTGAAATCAAAGCCATGAAGATAAACAACGCTGTGGAAAAGGCTCTTTCAGATGCCAAGGCAATCAACCCCGCTACCGTTATTCCTTTGCTGAAGGATTTCTTGGCAAAGGCTGAATTGGCCGATGATGGCGCGCTCAGAGGCCTTGCTGATGAAATCGGAAAGCTGACAAAGGCAGAGGAGACCAGTTTTCTTTTCAAGGCTGATACTTCCAATAAATCCGGTATTTCGGGAGCGGCTCCAGCCGGTAGTGCCACTACCTCGCCCGATCCCAAACTTCAGGGGTATCAAACCCGCCTGGCCGATGCCCGTAAAAACGGTGATACCCACGCCGCAATTCTTATCAAACAGGAAGCGGCGTCCGAAGGCATTTCACTTTTGTAATTTAACAAAACTTTTGAAAGGATGTATGATTTATGCCTACTAATGTAACAGGCCTGGGCACGACCTGGAATCTGCCCAATTACGCAGGAGAACTCTTTACCAGCGACCCAAAGCAGACCCCCCTTCTGTCTATGATCGGTGGTTTGACTGGCGGTAAAATGACTGACAACTTTGAATTCCCTACCGCCATTCAGTTTAACCAGCCTGATCCGTCGCAGCCTGAAATTTCTGAACAGGCTTCCGCCACCGCCCCCACCGCTGCCCACATTGTAAGGGCGCAGGAAACCAATGTTGTTCAGATCCATCAGGAAGTGATCGATCTAACCTATGCCAAACAGTCCAATGCTGGCCGTATGTCCGGCTTGAACACCGCTGGTCAGGCCCCTAACCCCGCTGATGAAAAGGCATGGCAGGTTGCTCAGAGATTGAAGAAGATTGCACGCGACGTAGAGTACTCTTTCATCTGTGGAACCTATCAGAAGTCTACAGGCGCGAATGTGGCTAACAAAACAAGAGGAATGCTGGAACTGGCCGCAACTGCCGCCAATGTCGCGGCGGCTGGGGGGACACTGACTACGGCAATGATAAAGAACCTGATGCTCCAGATGGCCGAAAATGGCGCATACTTTGACAACATGATCATGTTCTGCGGTTCATATCAGAAACAGATCGTAACCACTCTGTACGAATCCCAGCTGGGCTATAACACCGCCGCCCCCCGCAATGTAGGCGGGATGAATGTGACAGAGATTGAAACGGATTTCTGTAAGCTTGGTATCGTCTGGAACCGCTTTATGCCGGCAGATTCTGTCCTTGTGGCGGACATAGCGCATGTTGCCCCAGTATTCCAGCCAGTTCCAGGTAAGGGCGTATTATTCGAAGAGCCTCTTGCCAAAGGAGGCGCTTCCGACAGGATTCAGCTTTACGGACAGATAGGCCTTGCACACGGTCCCGCTTTCCTGCATGGCTGCATTACCGGCCTAAAAAATGAATAAGGAGGAATGACCTATGTTTAAGGTTATTGGAAAGAAAAATGGTGTTATTTGGGACGGCGAAAAAAATCGCCCCCTTGCCACCTTCAGAGGCGGTGTCTTCCTCACGGAGGATCAGAGAGTCGCTGAAAAACTAAAAGCCATGGGCTTGACGGTAGAAGGCGAATTCAAAGAACCCGACCATCTGGCTGCTATGACGGTTAAGGAACTGACCAAGTACGCCAAGGAAAAGAATATTGATCTTGGCGGCTCAACTGATAAGGCCGACATTCTAAAAATCATCAAGACCGCTGAAGCCACTCCTGAAGATTGAGAAGAGGCGGTGCTTCAAGTGTTGCGTGAAAAAGTAATATCCTTTCTTAATGCTATGGGCGTAACAGTATCCGATAACGATTCATTGCTTGATTTTGTTATTCAAAGCGTTACACAGACCGTTAAGAACGAAACAAACCAGCTTGCGCTCCCTGAGGGCCTAGAGATGTCGGCGGTTTATATTTGCGCAGGGCAATACTTAAAGATTAAAAAGGAGGCCGGACTACTGGAAGGCTTTGATTTTGAAGCGACTGTAAAGCAAATACAGGAAGGCGATACAAGTATCACGTTTGCCATAGGTGAAGGCGACAACACTCCGGAACAGCGCTTTGATTCGCTTATATCCTATCTTATGTCAAGCGGAAAAAGCGGGATTGCAAAGTATCGGAGGCTGGTATGGTAGATACTGAACGGGTCCTGTCAAAGCTATGGAACGGTACGTGTGAAATTGTGACTCGAACAGGCAGGGTCAGCGAAAACAAGCGAACCGTATTTGGCGAAACAACAGTGGTTGCAGGACAGCCGTGCAGGTTGTCGCATAAGACGATAGACACGGTCGACAGAGCGTTAAACGCCAATCAGGTAACTCAGGAAGCCGTTTTGTTCCTGTCACGATATGTCGATATACCGACCGGATCAAAGATAATTGTGACACAGAACGGCGTAACGGCTGAGTACGGGCAAAGCGGTAAGGCAGCGGTCTATTCCGGCCATCAGGAGATACCCGTCGAGATATTCAGGGGGTGGGCATAATGACTAAATGGGGCAGAGTTGATTTCAGAGAGCTCAAGGAGCTGAAAAAGAGACTTGACAACCTCCAAAAGGGAGGCCTTGATGCATTCTGCCTGTTATGCATCAAGGATATGGCCGCCAGACTGCTGGGCAAGGCCAAAAAGAATACCCCCGTCGTAACCGGCACTTTGCGGAGGGGATGGGCGGCTACACGCCCGTCAAAACAGGGCGGTACACATCAGATAGATGTAATTAATCCGCTTATGTATGCCTCTTACGTAGAGTATGGGCACAGGCAGACGCCAGGACGGTTTGTCCCTGCAATCGGTAAGAGACTGAAGCTTTCGTGGGTTCGCGGCAGGTTTATGCTTACAAGATCGACTGCAGAGCTTGACTCGCAGGCACAAAAGATTATAGACAAAAAGCTGGATCAATACATGGAGGATGCAATTAATGGTAAAGGAAGTTCTTGACGGCATATCTATAAAGCTTAATGCTGTTTTCGGCGATGGCGTCCGAATATATGCTGATGAAGAAGTTGTGCAGGACATGCAAAGGCCCTGCTTTTTTATTGCTGTTTTGAACGTTGCCGATATCTTGAAGATGGGAGGCCGCCATTTAAGACAGCATGCATTTGACATTCACTATTTCCCGCAGCGGGAGAATGACATTGCCGAACTTTATGATACAGCTGAAATAATGCTGTCAGAGATGGATGTTATCGAACTTGCTGACACAAGCAGGGTTCGCGGGACGAAGATTAGTTATGAACAAGCGGATGGCGTGCTGCACTTTTTAATCAGCTACGATATGTTCCTTGCGGAATGTAAGGAACATGATCCCATGGAAACGCTGTTAATCAGTACGGGTACGCATTGAAAGGAAATAATATAATGACAGAATGCATTAACACAGCTGAAAAAGCAAGAAGAGAGACGCCTGTTTTCAGCAAGCAGACAATCCTGGACTCAAGGAGATTTTCCGCAAGGGCGGACTTGCTGGGGGTATTGCTTGAGGATAAAAAAATGTATGGCTTTGAAGATGTAGAAGAAATATTGAAAAAGTTTATGGAGGTAAAATAATATGGCTCTTGGAGGCGGTATATTTGTAAACCAGAATAAGATTTTGCCAGGATGTTATATAAACTTTGTAAGTGCAAGCAGAGGCTCCTCTGCGCTGTCGCAGAGAGGATACGCAGCGATGCCGCTGGAGATGGACTGGGGCGAAGACGGCAGGGTTTTTGCCGTCGACGCCGCAGATATCCAGAATAATTCCCTTGAATCGCTGAAACTGTTTGGTTATAATTATGAACACGATAAGCTTAAGGGCCTGAGAGACCTGTTCCTTAATAAAGGGATAGCGGAAAGCAAAATAGTCTTGATATACAAGGGGTTACGGGGCACGCGCGGCAGGTGTGACCGCACTTTTGACCGCACTTTAATGCGTTCTTTTGGGCGCGGCATCAGCCGCACCCTGTAGTATTGTGGGTTGTTATATCGTATACGCACGGGATGATTATATGTAACATCCCGTGCGGTGTCAATGCTCGACCGCGCCCTAAATTAGATATATAGGCTGTCGGTCCGCGCGGGGCAGGGCGCAATAACACGCCTATAACTCGCACAACACTCTCTCGTAGATCATATCGGCGATGTATTGTTGTGAGCAGGGTGTAGTAGCGCGCGTCACCCATTGGATATCAGGGTCATCATATATGCTCCAATGATCGCCGACTTCATCGATATAAAATACTCTGTCGTCATGAGTGTCGTAATAAATTGTCATGTGATAGCTGGATCCGATTTTGCCCATTTGCCGTGTGGCTTTGCTCACAGCATCTAGGTTTTTCATTTTTTTGCCGTATTTGTTAAGTTTCATGTTCTCGCCCTCCGTCTTTTTATGTCTCAATTATATCAGATAAACCCGATAATGTCAACGGGTTTATCTGATAAAAAATAATATATTTCATTCTATTTGGTACCATCCAGGGCGGTGGATGGTACCCTTAGGCACAAGCACAATGTCATAGTTAAGGGGTGCTATGATATCCTGTAACTTGCGCAGGGTTATGTTATCCTTATGGATGCGCTCCCATAATGTGCTATACGGGAGATTGGCGGCTCGGGCCAACTCCGCCATGGTTATGTGGCGGGCATCCATCATCTTTAATATAGCTTGATCTATTTTCATTTTTACTCCTTTTTCGTTCCTATAATGAAGGAAAATAAAATCAATATGGCCGCCTATAGCAGTAGTGCGTCCCATCAAACTCAGCCGCCACGCCATATCCCGCCTGCCAGATTGCCCAGCGTTGACGGGCGTACGCCAGATGCTTGGGGTCGATGCGATCTCGCATCAGCAGGCATATGGCCAGTAATATGGCATCCCCTGAGGCGTTCTCGGCGGCAGCCCGTGCGTCAGCCTCATTTTTGCATTTGTCCATTACGGCCTCCCACGCGGCATGCCGCGCGACGGCCTCCACAGCGCCAAACATGGCTACATCCTCGTCATCCGGCTCAATCCCTATGTATACTAAGCCCCACTCGTCGTGTACCTGCCAGCCCACGTCGTCGTCCTCGTACTCGTCGTCCTCGTACTCGTCAAACTCGTCGTCCTCGTCGGCGTTCGCGTGCGCGGCACCATACGCGGCATCCCATGCGGCATTATACGCAGCCTCTGGCTTAACGCCTAGATTGGTAGGCCGCGTGGCCGCCCCTCTGAGGTACCACACTTCATGCCACGCAGCCGTGCGTTCGGCGTCATCTGCGACATCGGACGCATCGCGCCGCGTTCCGTACTCCACGCAGCCCTCCGGCAGCGGGCCTCGGCCACTAAAGTAATCAACGGTCCAGATACTATCAATAAACTCTTGTACATGTGTTGGTATTTTCATTTTTTCGCCTCCTTTTTTTGCCCCCTGAATGGGGGGCAAGATTATTGCGGCCGCTTGTAGCAGTAGTACGTCCCGCCGACCTTGCCCGCTAAGCCATATCCCGCCTGCCAGATCGCCCAACGCCGCAGGGCGTAATCCAGATGCCCGGGATCGATGTGATCCTGCACCAATAGGCATCGGGCCAATAATGAGGCGTCCAACGACGCATCCCACATGGCGCCCCCCTCGCCCTCTGTCGCATCCCATGCAGCGTCATGCGCGGCACTCGCTGCGTCATTAAGTGCAGCCCGCTGGTCGGTGGCCAACGCGGCGGCCTTAGCGGCATCCTGCGCGGCGTGAAGCGCGGCAATCCACAGGTCTTGCCACATGATACCCTCTGCGGCAGCCTCTGCGGCAGCATATCCGGCATCATACGCATCGGCCCGCGTTTCATATAATTTACAGCCCTCCGGCAGGGGGCCGGAGCCGCTAAAATAGTCAACGGTCTTAAGACTCTCGATAAACTCTTGTACGTGTGTTGGTAGTGTCATTTGTTTGTTCTCCTTTTCTTTATGTCTTAATTTTATCAGATAAACCCGATAATGTCAACGGGTTTATCTGATAAAAAATAATATATTATGGCCGTCTGTAGCAGTAGTATGTCCCGTCGACCTCAACCGCCACGCCGTACCCCGCCTGCCAGATCGCCCAACGTTGGAGGGCGTACGCCAGATGCTTGGGGCCGATGTGGTCCTGCGCCAGCAGGCATAGGACCGATAATCTGGCGCTCCACGCGGCATCCAGTATGGCCTGCCATATAGCCGCTTGCGCCTCTAGGCGGGCTCCAATATCCCTCAGGGCAGCCCACGCGGCAACCCCTGCGGTGGCCAATACGGCATCCCCTGCGGCAGCCTCTGAGGCAACCTGCGCGACAGTGTTCGCGGCACTCTCCGCCGTACGTAAGACTGCGGCGGGCATCCCCGCATGGCGCGCTGCACTCCACGCGGCGTTGTGTACAACAAGCCACATATCATCTAGTGCGTTGTCCCCAGAGGCCGTTATTGCCTCTGCTCGCGTCTCATATAATTTACAGCCCTCCGGCAGGGCGCTGGAGCCGCTAAAATAATCAACGGTCTCGAGGCTGCGAATAAAATCTTGTACGTGTGTTGGTAGTTGGGTCATTGCTTTTTCCCTCCGTTTTTTGATGTCTTAATTATATCAGATAAACCCGATAATGTCAACGGGTTTATCTGATAAAAAATAATATATTTCATTCTATTTGGTACCATCCAGGGCGGTGGATGGTACCCTTAGGCACAAGCACAATGTCATAGTTAAGGGGTGCTATGATATCCTGTAACTTGCGCAGGGTTATGTTATCCTTATGGATGCGCTCCCATAATGTGCTATACGGGAGATTGGCGGCTCGGGCCAACTCCGCCATGGTTATGTGGCGGGCATCCATCATCTTTAATATAGCTTGATCTATTTTCATTTTTACTCCTTTTTCGTTCCTATAATGAAGGAAAATAAAATCAATATGGCCGCCTATAGCAGTAGTGCGTCCCATCAAACTCAGCCGCCACGCCATATCCCGCCTGCCAGATTGCCCAGCGTTGACGGGCGTACGCCAGATGCTTGGGGTCGATGCGATCTCGCATCAGCAGGCATATGGCCAGTAATATGGCATCCCCTGAGGCGTTCTCGGCGGCAGCCCGTGCGTCAGCCTCATTTTTGCATTTGTCCATTACGGCCTCCCACGCGGCATGCCGCGCGACGGCCTCCACAGCGCCAAACATGGCTACATCCTCGTCATCCGGCTCAATCCCTATGTATACTAAGCCCCACTCGTCGTGTACCTGCCAGCCCACGTCGTCGTCCTCGTACTCGTCGTCCTCGTACTCGTCAAACTCGTCGTCCTCGTCGGCGTTCGCGTGCGCGGCACCATACGCGGCATCCCATGCGGCATTATACGCAGCCTCTGGCTTAACGCCTAGATTGGTAGGCCGCGTGGCCGCCCCTCTGAGGTACCACACTTCATGCCACGCAGCCGTGCGTTCGGCGTCATCTGCGACATCGGACGCATCGCGCCGCGTTCCGTACTCCACGCAGCCCTCCGGCAGCGGGCCTCGGCCACTAAAGTAATCAACGGTCCAGATACTATCAATAAACTCTTGTACATGTGTTGGTATTTTCATTTTTTCGCCTCCTTTTTTTGCCCCCTGAATGGGGGGCAAGATTATTGCGGCCGCTTGTAGCAGTAGTACGTCCCGCCGACCTTGCCCGCTAAGCCATATCCCGCCTGCCAGATCGCCCAACGCCGCAGGGCGTAATCCAGATGCCCGGGATCGATGTGATCCTGCACCAATAGGCATCGGGCCAATAATGAGGCGTCCAACGACGCATCCCACATGGCGCCCCCCTCGCCCTCTGTCGCATCCCATGCAGCGTCATGCGCGGCACTCGCTGCGTCATTAAGTGCAGCCCGCTGGTCGGTGGCCAACGCGGCGGCCTTAGCGGCATCCTGCGCGGCGTGAAGCGCGGCAATCCACAGGTCTTGCCACATGATACCCTCTGCGGCAGCCTCTGCGGCAGCATATCCGGCATCATACGCATCGGCCCGCGTTTCATATAATTTACAGCCCTCCGGCAGGGGGCCGGAGCCGCTAAAATAGTCAACGGTCTTAAGACTCTCGATAAACTCTTGTACGTGTGTTGGTAGTGTCATTTGTTTGTTCTCCTTTTCTTTATGTCTTAATTTTATCAGATAAACCCGATAATGTCAACGGGTTTATCTGATAAAAAATAATATATTATGCGGTGCGGATTAACAGCTTAAAGCTGTAGCCGATCTCCTCAATCTCGGTCTCCGTGAGGATTTGGCCCTCCGGCGGACGGCCGTTAAGCTTAAATACTACCGCCTGTTGACCGGCCGCTTGCTCAAATAAAATACGGTTTACGGGCACATCCACACCCAACAGGGTGCTTAGTATGCTTGCCGTAGACTCGTGGCCGATCGCGGATATGTAACCCGCCTCGCCCTGCACCAGCTCCCGCGCTTGCTCTACGGGGATGGTGTGCATGGTGTACTCACCGTCGGCGGTGAGGATGGATGTGTTAAGTAATGCGATTGGGTGTTTCATTTTTTTTCGTTCTCCTTTTATTTTTTTATATATTAAACGTCATAATGGTGACGTCTATATATCTTGTCTTTGGCCTCTGTCCAGGCTGTATTTGCCTGGTGCCAATCCTCCAGTTCCGCGGCTTGATCATCGGTTAAGTTGATTTTGTTACCGCCAACGTATACAGCGCGGTTACCCTTACCGCCATATATGGTACCATTCCAGCGCCCTGCGGGGAGGTAATCGGGTCTTGCGGGCTTAGGACCGATCTCGGCCATATCCGCCGCGATCTCAGCTAGCTTGCCGTCACGCCATTGCTGGTAAGCCGCAAGCTTACGGGCTCCGATCTTATTTACGATTGTAGCGCCAAGAGCCTCGGCCTCAGCAATGACGGCCTCCATGTCCTCAGTCGTTGCCCATTTAACCCACGCTCTGCGCTTGTCATTTGACGGGTCGTACCCCCACTGGTAGCCAGCGTTTTTAATTTTGTCTTTGTGGGGCATTGTGTCCCCCTCAAAGTGAGCTGCTACCGGCCGCTCCATGTAGTATACCAGCTCTAGTGTCAGTACCAGCCCTTTTGCTTTCTCTTCCTCACGTGCGGCGGCCTTATAGCATTCCTTGCATATGCCGTTTGCGTACCAGGCCGCTTTCCTTTCGCGGTCTGCTCCAGGCCCGTATATATCTATCGTTTCGGTGTGTCCACAACTGCGTTTAATTTCGTATTTCATTTTTTTGTCCTCCATCTCTTTATGTCTTAATTATATCAGGTATACCCGATAATGTCAACGGGTTTTCCCGATAAAAAATAATATATTTTGCTTACGAATATAATTATGCTATACTTATACATACATATCTTAGGAGGTAGTAATATGAGTAATTATGACAATGATGCATCAGCCAGGCTACAGCCATCAACAATCCATACTTTGGGCGTATGGCTACTAATCCTTAGTATCTTGGGCGGGGTTATATTGTGCATTATCGCTATCGCGCAAATGGCAGATACATACAGGTACGACGAGATAGAGTTAACCGGCCTGATAACAGGTGTGCTTTGCATTTTCGGGGGACTGATGTCATATTATATATTTGCCGCCATAGCTAAGCACCTATATCAGCAGGAGCGCATATTAGCTAAGATGGATGCTCTACTGGGGCAACCACCCTTAGCGGGGGAGGCCAAAAAATATAAATATATAGAAGAGTAAAAAAAACAAGGGGGGGCCGTCCGGCCCCCCTTGAACAGATAAATTTAGAACTCCATCCTATGAGCTTTCAACAATAAAGGGCGGAGTTCCATTCAGATAAAGCCTGCTTACCTTTCGGCATCGGCCCTTATTACATTATACTGCAACCACATTATAATGTCAAGGTCTAAGAAAATATATTAACTAACAATAACAGCAGAGGGGGCGAATCACCCCCCGCCCTCCCCCTTGAAATTACTTGTCGTTATCATCTCTAAGCTTAGCTAATGCATTGCGCAGCTTTGCGGGCATCGGCAGGCCCAGCGCGCCAGCGTTCTCAAGGATACTCAATCCCTCATTAGCGATATAAAATGCTATTACGGCGGTGCGGAGCGCGCCATTAGTTGCGGGTACAAGATTATCAACCACCGTAGCAACCGCCACGAGCACAAAGATAAGCACCTTTTTAAGCAATCCACGCCAACCCACACCGCTTGACAACTCGCCATTAACCGCCGCCTTAATAATGCCTGTGACATAATCCGCCACAACACACACAATTAACGCGATTATGAGCGCGTCCCACGCGCCCCACAGATATGCCAGTACGCCGCTGATCGCGGCTACAGCCCCTTTAATCCAGATCATAATTAATTACCCCCTAGTGATATTTTATATATTTTATCGCCTATTGTTATTGCTAACTCAGCGGTATCCGGCATTACCGGTGTGCCAACTCCGCCGTGCGCCGCCACAAACGCCGCTATCCCCGCCATGGTCTTAGCGCCTGCCTT
>OHJU01000653.1_pt1 | contig 18214 bp, 19 predicted proteins | sample 1568711 | NCBI WGS metagenome assembly OHJU01 (sample SAMEA3879574, study PRJEB24766) | human gut metagenome | biome: human-associated habitat; feature: feces | place: USA | collected 1985/1987 | reverse complement strand
CTAATAGTGCTTCTTCTGGCATATTTTACTCTCCTTTTATTAAAGAATAACATATTCATTTAATGTAGTCTATCTATTCGACAAAACTAGCTATTTAATTAACATTACCTCTATTTGTATCTATGAGAATTATGTCATCCCCTATTTTAGTTATTTGATTCCATGATACTATGAATTCTTCTCTGGTAAATTTTCTGTTTTTTCTATCTTCTAAAATTAATGATTTTATTTTTCCATCATTACTTACTATTACATCTATTATCATGCCTAGTATTCTTCCATTAGTTACATTAATTATCTTTTTCGTTTGTAGTTCTGATAATCTCATTATATCACCTAGTATAATTATACTATTTTACTAGTTTTTTTATGTTATTAATGGCACTCTTTTCTATTCTTGATATTTGGGCTTGACTTATTCCTAATTCATTAGCTATTTCCATTTGTGTTTTCCCTATAATAAATCTTTCTTTAAGTATTTCTAATTCTCTTTTCTTTAAATGTTCCATTGCTTTAGATAGGGCTAATTTTAATTCCATAGAATATTCTTCTTCTTTTATAGATAATTGATCACATAATAAAATTGTATCTCCACCATCATTATAAATTGGTTCATACATACTTACTGGTTCACGTAAAGAATTTAGGGCATTAGCTATTTCATATTCCTCTACACCAAGTATTTTAGCAACTTCTGAATCTTTTGGTTCAACACCATTTTGAGTCATTAATTCTTCTTTTAATTTTAATGTTTTATATGCTATATCTTTAACACTTCTTGATATTCTTAAGGAAGAATTATCTCTAATATATCTTTTAATTTCACCACTTATCATAGGACAAGCATAAGTTGATAAGGTCACGCCATATGAAGGATCAAAATTATCTATAGCTTTAACTAAACCTAAACACCCTACTTGAAATAAATCATCTACATTTTCTCCTCTTCCATAAAATCTTTTTATTACACTTAATACCAATCTTAAATTACCATGTATAAATTTTTCTCTTGCTTTTTCATCTCCATTTTTTATTTCAATAAATAATGCTTCTTTTTCTTCATTTGATAAAACTGGCAATTTTGCTGTATTTACTCCACAGATTTCAACCTTATTTATCAAATTAAAAAACCTCCTTTGGAAATAATATCAATTACATTATTTCCAAAAGAAGTATAATGTATACTATTTTTATAAATTCAATGTATTAGTATGCTTATTATCTTCCATCTCCAATTTCTCCATTTTCATTGCTTTTCAATTGATTTTCTTTAATTCCATAAAAATATTGAAAGTCTGATGATACTTGTTTAAATGCTGATACTACATCTTCCGGTTTCATTAACGGATTAACATTTTCTTTATTGTACCTACCATTTGTGCCTTTTTTCATTGCATATATCAATTTATTTGTAAATTCTGATAAAAAGTAATATCTATTTTTGGGGTCAGGTACTTTTCTTTTGGCTATATCTTCTACTCTTGCATATGGACTAGTAATTCCTTTATCTGTTGCAATTAAATCTGCAATATTTAAAATCATATCATAATCATCATATTGCATATTTTCTAACACTTCTGTTATATCATCTACTTTTGTCCCATCTTCCCAAGAAGGTTTACCTTCGGAGTTTATATAAAATCCATCTTCAGCAGGATCACAATTTGCACATCTTCCCGCATTTATAAACGAATGAGTCAATGTAGCTCTCGCTTCATTTTCCCACCCTTCATCACATAATGCTTCAAATCCTTTTATAACATGGAAAAAATCGTGTGTAAACTTTCTTCCATAATCATGCAATACTCCCAATGTTTTTGCTTTTTTTGCATTCATTCCTAATTTTTTAGCCAAGTTTTCTGCTGCCTTCGCCATATATAAAGAATGGCTAATCCATGAGCTTGTATTAATGCTTGTATTTGGTATTATATTATCTCCTAAATGCCTACCATCAACTTCTATGCATTCATATGCTAAATCTAATAAATACTCACTGAAGTCTTTCAAATTTGAAACTTTTTTTAATTGTTCTTGTGTTATTTTATAGCACTCTTCCTCTGTCAAAATAATATTATTTTTTCTTAGTTTTTCCTGCATTTTTTTACATAGATATGATAAGTCCTCTTTTTTTACACCTTTTATCAATAGTAAAAATGCTTCTCCTGCATTTTTGTCAGTTTTAGCATTTGAGTATCCCTTGCAGTTCATTGCACGTTTTTTATAATAATTATTACTAAAATTAAGTTCCATATGTTCACCTCTTTTTTTATTAATTTTATCACGTATCTAATTAATGTCAATATTTTATACTCATAATTTCTGTTATTTCCTACCCTGTTTTACTCATTATTTCTTTTTTCATTTTATTTATAATCTTCTTTTCTAATCTAGATATATAACTTTGTGATATTCCGCAACATATCTGCTACTTCTTTTTGGGTCTTTTCATTTCCACTTACAAATCCAAATCTAAGTTCCATTATATTTTTTTCTCTGTTATTCAACTTTTCCATAGATGCTTTTAATAATTTTCTGTCCACTTCGTCTTCCATTCTTCTTGAAGTTACATCTGGATCTGTTCCTAAAATATCCAATAACAATAATTCGTTTCCATCTCCGTCTTGATTCAATGGTTCATCTATTGAAATTTCGCTTTTAATTCTATTGCTTCTTCTTAAATGCATTAGTATTTCATTTTCTATACATCTCGAAGCATATGTTGCAAGTTTTATTTTCTTATCTGTATTAAATGTATTTATTGCTTTCATTAATCCTATAGTTCCTATTGAGATTAAATCCTCTAGCCCCACCCCGGTATTTTCAAACTTTTTAGCTATGTATACAACCAATCTTAAATTTCGTTCTACTAATGTTTTTTTTGCCAGTTCATCGCCTTTTGCCAAAGAATTTAATACTGTTTCTTCTTCTTCCTGTGAAAGTGGTGGCGGCAAAGTTTGACTGCCTCCTATATAATATATTGGCATTTTTTCTATTTCATCATTCCCTATATAATTTACATATATAGTATTTATACTTTCCTTTAAGATTTGTAAAAGATTCACCTTACTATCATTCCCTTCTATTTATAAAATTTCTAAACTAATAAGTGCTGAATATGTATTACTATTAAAACTCTCATTGAAAATTCCTATTATTGCATTATTAACTTCTTTTTCCTCATCATCTATTATAATTTTTACCTTATCTGCTTTAAATCCAAGCATTAGTCCATTTTGTCTTCCTATTGAGTTATATGGTATTATTCTAAATTTTGACATATACTCCACATTTTTTTCTGTTACTTCCTTTGTGTCACCCCCTATAATCTTTTCAAGGTTATTTAATATCTCTTTTGGTAAGAAATCATATAGCATTTCTTTTTCAACTACTATTACAGGCATTAAAGTTATTGGATCTTTTAACATATTTCCTGTATCTAGCAAAGCATTCATACTTATACTTTTCTCATTTATCTTAATTTCTAGCGGATATATAATATCTTTTTTAGAAGCTCTATTTTTTATAATTTTAAATGCTATATATGTAACAACAAATCCCACAATCCCTCCTAGTAGTGCAATTTTTATTGGGTATGTTCCTATATAAACTCCATTTTTCATTATTATATTTTCCGGTTTTATAAAATATAATAGTGCAAATGCACAACCACCAAAAGCAAAAGATATTAAATAAAATATTATTAGTTGCTTTACTATATTTTTAATATTTCTTGGCATATACGCTATGTAAACCATAGCTATTGATAACACTATCTTCATAATCAAATTAGAATATATTGGTAATATTTGCATATATAACATAATTGAATATATTGCACCTATTCCGCTTGATGCAACTAATCTTATATGACTTATTTTTAATTTCATTATATATGCTGTTGCAAAAAGAATAATATAATTCATGCATAGATTTTCTAATAAAATAATATCTATATATACTGTCATATTTTCACCGCTCACTCTTATTTGTTTTTGCTAATAAATTATATAACTAGTCTGATTAAAAATCTGTCGTTTTGTGAGCAAGAAAAAAAGAAATAATCTACCTTTTAAGACTATTTCTTTTTATGTTTTATGTATTTTTTTTAATATCTACATTTTGTTTTAATTTTCGTTATTTATTTTTTATTTTTTCTTAGAAATGATGGTATGTCTAAATCACTTTGAGAATTATTGTTGTCTGAAGGTGTTGGAATAGAGTTTAACTTCCTATCCCATGCTTTGTCTACAATGTCTCCAACTGGTGGCATATTTGGTATTGAATTCTGCTCTTTTTCAAATCCTGTAGCAATTACTGTTATTACTATATCTTCATCTAGACTTTCATCTATAACTGCTCCAAATATAATATTAGCCTCTGGATCTACACTTCTTTGTACTAATTCTGCTGCCGTATTAACTTCATGTAATCCTAAGTTTGTTCCACCTGTTATATTTATAATAACTCCTCTTGCTCCTTCTATTGATGTTTCTAACATTGGACTTTGCACAGCTTGTTTTGCTGCATCTTCTGCTCTGTTTTCACCAGATGCTCTACCTATACCCATGTGTGCCATACCTGTATTTAACATTATTGTTTTAATATCTGCAAAGTCTAAATTTACAAGTCCTGGAATAGCTATTAGATCTGATATACCTTGAACACCTTGTCTTAATACATCGTCTGCCATTTTAAACGCTTCAACTATTGATGTTTTTCTATCTATAACTTGTAATAATTTATCATTTGGAATTACTACTAAAGTATCAACTTTTCCCTTTAAGCTTTCTATTCCTCTTTCAGCTTGTGATAATCTTTTTTTGCCTTCAAATGTAAATGGTTTTGTAACAACACCTATTGTTAAAATTCCCATTTCCTTTGCACATGCCGCAACTATAGGTGCTGCTCCTGTACCTGTTCCTCCTCCCATTCCGGCTGTAACAAATACCATGTCTGCTCCGCGTAATGCTTCTGCAATTTCTGTTTTACTTTCTTCTGCTGCTTGCGCTCCTATATCTGGGTTAGCACCTGCACCTAATCCTCTTGTTATTTTTTCACCTATTTGTATTTTGGAAGGTGCTTTTGATAGTAATAAAGCTTGTCTATCTGTATTAACTGCTATAAATTCAACTCCTTTTATTCCAGAATCAACCATTCTGTTTACAGCGTTATTTCCTGCCCCTCCTATACCTATTACTTTAATTGTTGCTGTCCCATCTAGCATTGCGCTATCATCATTTCCATCCATAAACATTATATTTTCCTCCTTTATATTAGTTGTCGAAATTCAGATGTCTTATATTTGATATCGGATTTCCGACTTCTACTATGACCTCTTATTCCTGACCTCTTATGTTCTGTTTTATTTTTAAATTAACAACAAATTTATTATGAATAAAAGAATTCCTTAATTCTTTCTAATATTGAATGTAATATATTTTCATTTGACTTTGTTTCTATACTGCTTGAAACATTTTTTGCAAATGCCCTTGATGAAATATATCTTACAAGTGCATATGCAGTTCTATATTCTGGTCTTACTGTACTTATTAGTCTTCCTGTTGAAATTTTAACTGGTATATTTAATGCAATTTTACCAGCAACATCACTTTTGTTTATATTTGTAATTCCTTGTCCTGTAAGTATTACATTATTGATTCTTTGTTTTATACCTTGCATTGTAATATCTTTATTAATTAAAGAAAAAATTTCTTCTATTCTGGCTTCTATAATTTCTATTAATTCAGAACTTTTAATTATCTTTCTATTTTCATCTTTACATGTAGATAATATAATTTCATTATCATTATCTATGAAAGACTTCATCGCCAAGCCATATTGTTTTTTTAATTTATCTGCTTCTTCTTCTGATATGTCAAGAACCAAAGCAATATCATTTGTAATGTTGTCTCCTCCTAAAGGTATGGTATTTGTATAAACAAATGACGAACCTTCAAACACACCTATGTCTGTATTTCCAGCTCCAATATCTAGCAGCATTATATTGTCACCTAATTCGTTGCTATCTAGAGCTATACATCTTTCTGCAAGTGTTACTGGTACTAACCCATCTATCTCTATATATGCTCTTTTTAGAATATTGGTTATTTTTTTTATATACTCTTTATCTGCTAAAATAATTTGAGCTTTTAACGTAAAGCTTGAACTTAAGCTTCCTACTGGGTCTTGTACAATTCTGCCATTCTCTAGGATAAATCTGTCTGTAACTATATCTATTATTTGTTTTCCTTCTGGAATATCTATGTCACTAACTTGCATTATACTTGCCGAAACATCCTTCATTGATATTCCAGCATATCTATCTTTTGCATCTTTTAATATACTATTTTGGACAATTGTTACATATTTCCCTGGAATTGTTATGTATGTCGAATTAATTGTTAAGTTGGCATCAATTTCTGCATTTTTTATTAATTTTGTAACTGCAAGAACAATTTCATCTTCATCAATTATTTTTCCTTTTTTTATACCTCTGCATTTTTGGCTGTCTGTATATATAACTTCTATTTGATTAAAATTATTAACCTCCCCAATAACTATGCTTACTTTTGAGGTTCCAATGTCCATACCTACAATTATATCTCCTATTGCCAAAGTTAACCCTCCAATTTGTTTTAAATATCGTCTTTAGAATATTACATTTTTCTGCAAAAGTCAATAGAATTTGTAATATTTTTGTAATATTCTCGTAATAAAATTGCAATGTATTTCTATTAAATTTTTTTAGCCTTTTCTTGTCTATTTTTCATGAATTTTTCTATATAATACCTTCTAATCATAGAAAGGTTATTAAACATTCTTCCAACAAAAACAACAATTGCTGCTAAATAAATATCTACATTTAATTTTTGTCCTAAATACGTTAATAAAATAGAAAGTATGGCATTGCCAAAAAAGCCTGATACAAATATTTTTAGGTCAAAGTTTTTGTTTAATGTTGCTACAATTCCACCAAAGACAGAATCTAGTGCAGCTATTATTGCTATTGCTAAATATCCTGAATATGTATATGGAATTATTGGCATAAAAATACCTATTATTGCACCTATAACACAACCTATTATTATTGCTATTAAAATCATGTTTTCTCCCTCCACTTTAGGAAAATATTATTTTTTGATATATTTTATTTCTGTCTCACCATTATATTTTAAAATTTCTACTTTTTTGTTCGCTACTAAAGTAACTGTTTTACCACTATTGTTATATTTATCTATAAACCCACTATTTTTAAGGCTTAATATACTTGATAAATACGCTTGGTTTCCTATCGCTTTTACCACATATGGAGAAGATAGTCTCTGGCCTCCTACCATTATAAGTGTATTACCTACTTCTACAATATCTGTAGTATTAATTATGCGTACATCATTTATTGAAATTGCTTCTGCACCAGCATATCTTAATTCATTTATTAGTTCTAATAGATCCTCTGCAACTATTACTTGATTATTATTATCTGTTAAAGTAACTATAATTCCTTCACCATATATGTCTGTATTTCCAACTATTAAATTTGAATTTTCTAATTCTTTGTCTAATAGTTCAGATGCTTCTTCACTGCTTTCTATTTTTTTATTATATTCATCTATTGTTGCTATAGTTTCTTCATATTTTTCATATGTTTCTTCATATTTTGTTTTCCATTCTGATAATGTCGTTCTTAGTTCATCTTCTTTCATGTTTTCTATAGCTGTTATATCTGTTTCTTCAACTGTTTTAAATTGTACAAACATAACACAAATTAGAACTATACACACCAACCCAATTATTATGCCCATTACAAGTTGCTCTTTATTTATTTTCTTCAAATATATCACCTCTTAGATTTAATATATTTTGGATTTATAACTCCATTATATTTTTCTATTGTAACACTTTCCATTCTCTTTTTTTCTACTATTATTCCGTCTTCTTCCATATAATATATGTATCCACCAGGCATCATTAATGAACCATAAAATAAATCTGTAGGGCCTATTGCTTTAATTGTAAACGGTGATGTTATTTTTTCTCCGTTTATTTTAATAACACTACCTTCACATGTAATTGCAGATGTTGCAATTATCCTTTGTCCATTTATAGAAATTGCTTCTGCATTTGCATGCCTTAACATGTTTACAATTGCTGTTAAATCCGTATTATGTACTACTAATTTGCTCATATCTAATATCTGTGTACTTAATAGTTCAGAAGAAATGTTAGTATTATCTTTTAAAATTATTTCCATTCCTGGTCCAGTTACATCTGTTAGTCCTAATAATATATTGTTATTTTTTAATTCTTCCTGTTTGGCACTAGATGTACTGCTGTCTTGTGTAGCTATGTTTCTTACTTTTTCTAGTCTATTTTCTGCTTGTCCTAATTGCGAATATACACTATCATATTTTTCTTTCCATTTTAGCACTTCATCTCTTAATCCATTTTCTGTTAGTGTTTGTCCAACTGTTGCGCTAGCGTTGTTCATTGTTTTTATTTGAACTATTATTGACATTGTCAATATAAAACACATTATTCCTAATGTAATTGATATTTGTTTTTTATTCATTCTCTCTCCCATCCATTTTTATACTTTTTCTCTAAACACTGCACCTTTATTGGTCAAATCCGTGTTTACAAGGATTTCGCCTTCTACTCCTTTTTCATCGTTTAATATCTTTTTCACATATGCCATTTTAGTACTTAAATTTGAAACATCCCCCAAATGTATAGCTTTTTTTTCTTTTTCCAAAGTAAGTATATAATCTTGTCTATTTGAAATATCAATTTTGGTTATTAAGTCTACTAGCTCGTTTGCATTTGCTGATTCCATTATTTGTAACACTTCTCCTAATTTTACCAAATCCTCACTTATTAGCCTTTGCCCTTCATGTAGTTCTTCCTCTGGTGTAGAAATGCCTACTATAGCAGGCATCTCTGCTTTTTGGCTTGTTATTTCTAACATGTATCCTTGGTTATTTATATATATGTAGCTATTGGCAAATGGTATCATATAAGTCGCTACTCTTTCTACTACTATAATTTCTACTTTATCTGGCAATTTCCTTCTTATTTTTACATTTTCTATATATGCATTTGCCTTTACTTTATTTTTTATATTCTTCTTTGATACTTTAAAAGTATTTTCATCTGTTTTTAATTCAGATAAGCTTATTATTTCCTCTTTACTTAGTTTGCTGTTTCCTGTAACATTTATCTCTTTGATATTAAATAATGGAGACAAGGCAACATATATGCTTACTCCTATAATTACTATAATTAGAGTTAATACTTTTACTATCTTCAAAATTGCTTTTTTCTTTTTTATTGCTATTTGTTGTTGTTTAGTAAGCTTCTTCTTGGCGTTTTGCTTATTTTTGTTAGTGTTCACACTTGTTTTTTTATTTTTCTTGTTTTTCTCCTTATCATCTGAAATTCTGGGCATACCTATAATAATTTCTTTATCAAAGTCAAATAATTCGTTGTTTTTATTTCTAGCACTTACATTATTTGACTTTGTTTTTTTGTTGACTTTATTTTTTTTATAATGTATGTCTTCTTTTGATTTCTTTGTCATTTGCCCTTTCCTTCCTCTCTATTCCTTTTCTTCTTTTATTGTTATTTTTGCACCTAACTTGTTCAATTTTTTATCCAAGCCTTCATATCCTCTTAAAATATATCCTATTTTATTAACTGTTGTCGTTCCTTTTGCAACTAGACCTGCTACAACTAATGCTGCTCCACCTCTTAAATCTGTGCTTTCTACAGTAGCTCCTGATAATTTTTTGCATCCCTTTATTACAGCAATTCTTCCTTCTACTGTTATCTTGGCCCCCATTCGTTTTAACTCACTTACATATTTGTATCTATTTTCAAATATATTTTCCACTATAACAGAATTTCCCTTTGCAATTGTTAGTATACTTGCAAAAACAGATTGCATATCTGTCGGAAATCCCGGATATGGCATTGTTTTTATATCAACAGCTTTGATTTTTTTAGGTGCTTTTAAACAAACACATTTATTCTCTATCTTTATTTCGCAACCTGTTTGTTCTAGTTTGTTTAAAATTTGATTTATATGTTCTGGAATTACTTTATTTAGTTTAACTTTTCCACCAGTTATAGCAACTGCACATAATAGCGTGCCTGCCTCTATTCTATCTGGCATTATGGAATATGACACATCCTTTAATTTTTCTACACCTGTTATTTTAATTATGTTTGTGCCTGCTCCTTCTATTTTAGCACCCATTTTATTTAAAAATTTTGCTAAATCCACTATTTCTGGTTCCATAGCAGCATTAGAAATCTTAGTTATACCATCTGCGTAAACACTTGCAAGTATTATATTTTCGGTTGCACCAACGCTTGGGAAATCTAAGTCTATATTTGTGCCTATTATTTTATCACATTTACATGTAATAAATCCACTATCTTCTGAAATATTTACTCCCAATTTTTTAAAAGCCGCTAAATGTAAATCTATAGGTCTTGTTCCAATATCACATCCACCTGGATATGAGAAAGTTACTTCTTTAAATCTTCCTAATATAGCTCCGGCCAATATTACTGTTGACCTCATTTGCCTCATTAGTTGTTCTGGAATTTCTCTTTTGGTTATCTTCTTAGAGTTTATCTCTATTTTACCATTATTCTTCTTAATTTTACAACCCAAATATTTTAAAATTTCTTGTGTTATTTTTGTATCATGTATATTAGGTACATTGTATAACTTTGTATTTCCTTTATTTAATATTGTTGCTGCTAATATTGGTAATGATGCATTTTTTGAACCTGATACTTCTACTTCACCCTCTAATCTTCTGCCTCCTTCTATTATGTAACTAGACATTTTATTCACCCTTTCTATTTTATTTTGCTATATTTTATGTCTTGTTTTCATAAATTGTGAGTTTTTGATTATGTGAGTACAGTTCTTCTTTAATTGTTCCTGATAAATATTCTATATCTCATTTGCAACTCCTCCCTTTATTATATATACCACTTCTAGTATTACAATAACAGTCTTGTTTTTTTTGCCATTTTGTGGTATAGTAATTATAGTTAATAACTGTGCGGAGGTTGATTTTATGAAATTTAAATCTAATTCTGGAAAAACATTATTTATGACTATTATAATTGTTTTTATTTTAGTTATTATTGGTGGTATTACTTATTTTGGGATAATCTCTTATCCAGAAGTATTTAATGATATAAAAGTTAAAGTTCAACAAACTTTTAATAAAAATGAAAAAAACAACACTAGTAGTACTTCAGATACTACTAGTAAAAACAATGATTTATAAAATTTCTTTTATATTTTTAATATTAGATACTGTTTCAATATATCCTTTATTGTAACAGTCTTTTATTTTTTTTACATTAAAAACATTTCCAGATGGAATTTTTACATTTATTACATAATCACATTCTTTAACTGCTCTTTCATCTTTTTCATTAAACATAACGTCTATTGCCTTAAATGCTACATCATATGCGCTTTTTGGATTATCTGTAAGGTCTGGTGGAAATTTAATTGCAATTTTTTTATCTACCTTTAGTTTTTCTAATTCTTCTACTGGCACATTGTCTAATATTCCACCATCTACAAATTTATAATTTTCAAATTCACATGGTGCAAATAATCCTGGAAAACTGCAACTTGCTCTTACTGCTTTTCCAATAGAAATATTATTTATATATTTTTCATCATTTTTTACTATTCTATTTGTAAATACATGCTTTTTGCAATTAACTATATCAACACTTGAAATAGCTATAGGCATTTTTATATCTGTTATATTATACAATCCCTTGTATTTTGCACACTCATCTATTACATTCTCTATTGTTTCTCCTGACAGTGCACCATAGCCTAAGAGTCTTTTTGAATTCTTTATATTTGACATTAAATATCTAGGCTCCGCTCTAAATATGTCCTTGGCAAAATAATTGAATAAATCTAGCATTTGGTCTGCTGTATATCCCATTGCTACTAACACTGTAATTATACTGCCTATACTTGTTCCTGTTACAGCACTTATTTCTATTTGATTCTCTTCAAATGCTTTTATTGCCCCTATATGTGCCGTTCCTTTTATTCCTCCACCAGATAAAGCCAGTCCTATTCTCATTTTTCATCACGTTCCTTTCTTTTACACATTAAATTTCAATTTTTACATTTTAACTACCAATTTATTTATTTTTGAACTAACATATAACTCTAGTTTTTTCATAAACTCTTCAGATTTAATCTCACTATTTGCTACCATTTCTAATCCTTTTTCCCAACTTGCCGTTAATTTTGGGTTTAACATATCTGGCATAGAGTTATATACTACATCATATATTTTTTCTCCGCTTCTCGGTCGGTGTTATAATTTGTGTCTTTGTATTTATAGATATGTAGTTAATTCTTTCTAATTTTTTTATAATTTCTGCTCTAGTAGCACTTGTGCCTATTCCAGCTCCTTTTATTTGTTCTCTTAACTCTTCATCTTCTATTAGTTTACCCGCATTTTCCATTGCCAATATAATAGAACCAGAATTATATCTTGAAGGAGGAGTTGTCTCAGATGTCTTTATTTCAAAGTTTGTAATTTCTATGTCTTGTCCTTTTTTTAATTTATTAAGTATGTCTAAATTTTCTTGTGAATTTTCTTTTTGGTTGTCCTTTAATACTTCTAAATATCCTAACGCAGTACATACTTTACCATTTGCAAAGAATTGTTCATTTTCTATGTCGATCTCCACTGATATTTTACTAAATTCTGCTGATGGATAAAAAATACTTAAAAATCTTTTTACTATTAAAATGTACACTTTTTTATGTAGTTCTATTAAATTATCATAGTTTTCATAGCCTTGACCTGTTGGTATTATCGCATAGTGATCCGTAATTTTACTATCATCTACATATTTTGTCTTTATTAAATCTGTAGAGTATTTTTCTTCCACCATTTTCTTTATATATTTTTGTATTTCCTCATTTTTAAATCCCTTTGCTATTCCATTCAAATTTTTTGAAATAACTTTTGCGACAGCCGTAGATATAACCCTAGCATCTGTTCTTGGATATGTTACCAACTTTTTCTCATACAAATTTTGTATTATTTCCAATGTTTCATCTGGTTTTATTTTAAATCTTTTTGTGCATTCATTTTGAATTTCCGCTAAATTAAACAACAATGGTGCTTTTTCTTTGGTTTTGCTTTTTTTTACTTCTTTTACAACTGCATTTTTACCCTTAAAATAATTTATAAATTCCTTTGCATCATTTTCCCTTTTAAAACCTGATTCGTTATAGAGTTTTGGCGAATTCCATAATATTGATTTTTCTCCCACTTTCCATTCTGCACTAAATGCATTTTCTTGCTCTCCAAACTTTCCAATCACCTTGTAATATGGAATTTTAACAAAATTTCTAATTTCACGCTCTCTGGAAACTACCATTCCTAAAACACAAGTCATAACCCTTCCAACCGATATAGATATTTTCTCTTCTCCCAAGTCTTTTGCCAATCTTTTACCATATATTATAGATAACAGTCTAGAAAAATTAATTCCTATTAAATAATCTTCTTTTGCGCGTAAATATGCCGAATCTGATAAACTATTATATTCATCTAATGGCTTAGCTTGCTCTATTCCTCTTTTTATTTCTTCTTCTGTTTGAGAATCTATCCATATTCTTCTTCTTTGTTTATTTTTAAGTCCTATTTGCATTTCTACAAGTCTATATATATATTCTCCCTCTCTTCCAGAGTCAGTTGCAACATATATACATTCAATGTCTTCTCTTGTTAATAGTTCTTTTATTATATTATACTGTTTTTCAACATTTGGTATCACTTCATATTTATATTCTTTTGGCATAAATGGTAATGTGTCTAATCTCCAAAATTTTAATTTCTCATCATATTTTTCCGGATAAGACATTGTTACTAAATGACCCACACACCACGTTATTATCCAATTTGCAGATTCTATATATCCATTTTTTCTTATTCCATTTTCCTTTAGAACTTTTGCAAATTCCATAGCTACTGATGGCTTTTCCGTTATTAGTATATTTTTCAAAAAAATCTTCCTTTGCTATAATTTATTCATATTTTACTATATCAAATTCTGAAGTAAAATTTTGATTTCCGTATGCAAATACTATGTATAATTTTCCTTCTTCATTCAAAAAGAAATTAGTTATATTTTCTGTTTTATATATTTCACTTTCTAAATTTCTTTCATATACAGGGTACCCAGAATTTATTAATATTGTCTCTTCCTTTTTTACACTTTTTAAGACATCATTTATTTTGTTCTGTAATTCTTGTACATTTATATTTTTTTGTTCAATTATATTATTTAAAGATACTTTTTCTTTTGTCTCTATATTTGAATTATTATTCTTTGTGGATTATTGCCCTGCTTTAATGATGATTTAATAATAATAGATAAAATATTATCATTTAAATATCCTACATAATCTATGCTGTATATAATTTTTTCAGCATTATTTTTATTTTTTCTCACTTCATTTGCTTTTTTTACAAACACCTCTTGAGTTACCTTATTAAATTCTTTTGGTATATTTCCTTTTATATTAATCATTGGTATGTTTAAATCTATATCATAAAATTTATTTTCCTGTTGTATACTATAAGCTATATATACTATGCTTTTTTCTGTATTAATTCTTTCTATTTTTGAAATATCCTTTTCTTCTACATTAAAACTATTGTTAATAGTTTTAACAAATTCATTTTTTAACTCTTCCATAGTTTTTTCTTTTTCTGGTTGAACCGGATTTTCTATTACATTTTCATCTGTTGTATTATTAGTTGGTATATCAGAAGTTTTGCTATCCCTCTTGCCAAAAAATTGTGCATATGCCCCTAAAACAATTGATAATACACATATTATAGATATGATTATATATATTTTTTTTGCGTTTTCCATTTTTTTGTAATACCTCCATTTACATTTTAGCAAATCTTCATCTATTATACCATTTTTTTGCAGAAAATACAAATTTTTTAATTGACTAGTTTGCCTTTTTGCGTTATTATATATATTGAATTAATTTATAAGATTGGAGATTATTTAATATATGTTATGCTCAATATGTAATAAAAATACAGCTGTAATTTTTATAAACAAGCAAGATGAAACCGGTAAACAAGAATTACAAGGTTTATGCTATGAATGTGCAAAGGCTAAAGGAATAAATCCTATAGATAGTTTAATGAAACAAGCTAACTTGTCTGAAAATGACTTAAATGACATGACTAAGCAACTAGAAACTATTGTAAAAGATATGGCAAATAATATAGATTTATCTAGTATTGACCCTTCTAGTTTTACATCAGATGATTCTACTAACTTTGAAGATAATCCTACTCCACAGTTTAGTGCTATTCCATTAGGTTCTATCTTTTCTAATATGTTTGGCGAAAATGCCGAAGGTGCACAAGAATCATCTTCTGACAGAAAAAAAGTTAAAGTTGATAAAAAAGTTAAAGATAAAAAGAAAAAAGCTTTAGATACATTTGGAACTAATTTAACTAATAAAGCAAAAAATAATCAATTAGACATGGTTGTTGGTAGAGATAAAGAAATTCAAAGAATTATTCAAATTTTAAATAGACGTTCCAAAAATAACCCTTGCTTAATAGGAGAACCTGGTGTTGGTAAAACAGCAATAGCTCAAGGATTAGCCATAAAAATTGCTAATGGAAATGTACCTGCGAAATTATTGAATAAAGAAGTTTATTTATTAGACATGACATCTGTAATTGCTGGAACACAATTTAGAGGACAATTTGAAGCAAGAATGAAATCTATTATAGATGAATGTAAAAACTTAGGAAACATTATATTAGTTATAGATGAAATCCATAATATTATAGGTGCTGGTGATGCTGAACATTCCATGAATGCTGCAGATATTTTGAAGCCTTCTCTTTCAAATGGAGAAATTCAATTAGTTGGAACCACTACATTAAAAGAATACAGAAAATATATTGAAAAAGATAGTGCTTTAGAAAGAAGATTCCAACCAGTTATTGTAGAAGAACCTTCAATTACAGATTCAATAGATATTCTTGAAGGTATAAAAAAATATTACGAGGAATTTCACAAGGTAAAGATTTCTACTGATGTTATTAAACAAGCTGTTATAATGTCCGAAAAATACATCCATGACAGATTTTTGCCAGATAAAGCTATTGATATATTGGATGAAGCATGTTCTAGAATCAATTTAAATAATAAAGAACTATATCAATTAGAAATTCTAAAAAATCAATTAAAAGATGTTCAAGAAGATAAAGAAGAAGCTGCTTCTGCTGATTCAACAGAAGATTATAAAAAAGCTGCTGAATTAAAAGCAAAAGAATGTGCTTTAATAGAACAGATTGATAAATTAAATAAAAAAATGAAACTTGTTAATTTAACTGTTCAAGATATTGCTGAAGTAATCCAGAGTTGGACTAAAATTCCTGTTAAGAAAATAACTGAAGAGGAAACACAAAAACTTTTAAATTTAGAGGGAAACTTACATCAAAGAATAATTGGCCAAGATAATGCTGTAGAAGCTGTTTCTAGAGCAATAAGAAGAAATAGAGCTGGATTAAAAAGTACAAAAAGGCCACCTTCTTTTATATTTGTAGGTCCTACTGGTGTTGGTAAAACTGAGCTTGCTAAGGCCTTAGCATACGAGATGTTTGGAAATGAGGATTCCATTATTAGAGTAGATATGTCTGAATATATGGAAAGTCATTCTACATCCAAGTTAATAGGCTCGCCTCCTGGATATGTAGGTTATGATGATGCAGGCCAACTAACTGAAAAAGTTAAAAGAAACCCTTATTCAATTATATTGTTTGATGAAATAGAAAAAGCACACCCTGATGTGTTTAATATATTACTTCAAGTTTTGGATGATGGCAGATTAACAGATGCTCAAGGAAATACCATAAGCTTTGAAAATACTATTATTATAATGACTTCTAATGCTGGTTCTAACCTAAATACAAATTCTATAGGGTTTGGTGGTACTCAAATTAATAATTCTAAAATATTAGATACTTTAAGAGAAACTTTTAGACCCGAATTTTTAAACAGAGTAGATGAAATTGTTATATTTAATCAACTAACTAATGAACAATTGTTACAAATTATAAATTTAATGTTAAAAGATACTCAAAAAGCATTGTCTAATAAAGATATTACAATGGTACTTACAGAATCTGCAACTAACTTTTTATTAAAAGTTGGTACTGACGTAAAATATGGTGCAAGACCTTTAAGAAGAGCAATACAAAGATATTTAGAAGATGAACTGTCTGACATGATTTTAAAGGGTGAATTAAAAAACGGACAAAAAGTATTAATAGATTGTAATAATGAAAATTTAACTTTTAAAGTAGAATTATAAATAGAACTATAAATGGAGGAAAAAAATGTTTAAACATGTGCCAAATATTTTAACACTATCCAGATTTGCCTTAATCCCTTTTATTGTATATTTTATCGATGCAGAAAATTACCTTTTGGCATTTATATTTCTTACTATTTCTGCCTTAACAGATATATTAGACGGTTTTATTGCCAGAAAATTTAATTTAATAACAAATTTTGGAAAATTAATAGACCCTTTAGCTGATAAAGCAACTCAAGTTTCTATATTGATAATACTTACATTAAAAAATGTTATACCTTTATGGATTTTGGTTGTTGTTTTCGTAAAAGAACTTCTAATGGTTTCTGGTGCATCATTTCTATATGGTAAAAAATTAGTTGTTTCTAGTAGATGGTATGGCAAGCTTACTACCGTATTATTTTACATTGCAATAGTTTGCTCATTTATTGTACGTGTTTGGAATGGTTCTTTATTTGGGCACCCAGAATATAGTTTACCTCTTTTACCAAACTTTGATCAATATATATATTATTTAGCACTTATTGCCACAATTTTTTCGTTAATAATGTATTTTAGAGCATTCTATCAACAAGGTTATTTAAAGAAAGAAAATTTAAAAATAGAAAAATAATAATTACTATTGATATCAATAAATCTTGTTCTTCTTCTATAATCTCTTTATACATTTTCGTCATGTTTTGTCGAATATTTAAGTATTTTGACAATTTTTGGTAACTTTTAGAGTAGTTGTTTACAAAGCCTTAAATTTATGGTATAAAAAATATAAATTAT
>OHJU01000640.1_pt1 | contig 18403 bp, 24 predicted proteins | sample 1568711 | NCBI WGS metagenome assembly OHJU01 (sample SAMEA3879574, study PRJEB24766) | human gut metagenome | biome: human-associated habitat; feature: feces | place: USA | collected 1985/1987 | reverse complement strand
TCACAAACAGCTTTAACAGCATTTCCTTTAGAAACCTTAACAGAAGCAACATCGCAATAATAATTTCTACTTGGCTTCAAATCAGGATTTTTAAAACGTTTAGACTCATTTGCAACAGCTATTCCTACACATTCATTTTTTATATAATCTCTAAAAAACCTCATTTTCTCAAAATCAGTACTTGTAATAACACACTGAACAACTTGCTCCTCTACTGCAACCCTTTCTAATTCTTCATAAGAAACTTCCTTGTCCTTTTCATCTGGATATGCAGCTTCATTCATAACTAAAAGATCCTTATAGTTCAATTTTATTCTATATCCATTCTCTCTTGAATATTTTATTAATTGAAGCACCATTTGAGGATCAATTCTCTCATTATAAATTTCAACACCATTTTCTACACATTTTTTTATTTCTAATTTTGTCTTTTCAGTAACCTCTCTTTGACTATTTGTTAGTGTTTCATCTATATCAATAAAAACTGCTTTTATCATCTTCAAATCCTTTCATTCCAACTTTTTACTACTTTAAATATTCTTTCACAAATGCATTATTCTCTGAAAACTCACCTTTCTTAGCCATTGCAATCAATTCATCAACCATTTCTTTTGTAATTTTACTACTCTTTTTCTCATAAAATTTCTTTAATGGTTTTTGTAAATCCATCATAACCTTAGTTGCCTTATTAACATTTTGCTCTCTCAATAATCTATTCATTTTCTCAATCTGATTATCATAAATCACTTTACCAATCGCAGTATTTTTTATCTGTTCCAAAGTTTTTTCAGCCGTAATATCTTCAATCTTCAAAACCTTATCTGGCAACTTCCTTCCAATCAATTTTTCAAATTCTTCATCAGTAACGTTTTGAACATCACCAGTATAATATTTTTCGCAAAATTCTTTCTTTACACAAACATCATCTGAATTAATTACTACTTTGTCATTCAAAACAATATTTCTACTTGATTTTCCAACTAAAATCTCATATTCTCCAGCCTCAACTTGCCATCTATCATTTTCAATATCATAATATTCAAAACAATCTCTATCAAGAACTATATGAACATCTTTTTCTTCACCTGGATTTAAATCAACCTTAGCAAAATCTCTCAATTCTTTATCCGGTCTAAATACTACAGAATCAGCTTTCTTAACATATATTTGAGCGATTTCTTTTCCAGCAACATCTCCAACATTTTTTATTTTAAATCTAATGTCTACCTTTTCATTCTCAATATTAACTTTCAAATCAAAATATTCAAACTCTGTATAGCTCAAACCAAATCCAAATGGAAATAACACATCTTTTCCAACCTTGTCATAATATTTGTATCCCACATAAACAGACTCTTTATATTCAACAGTTATTTCATTTCCAGGATAATTATTAAAACAAGAAGTATCTTCTAATTTATTAGGATAAGTTTCAGCCAATTTACCATTTGGATTCACATTACCAAGAATGCAATCGACAACAGCTTTTCCACCAGCTTCTCCACCAATGTATCCTGCTAAAATCCCTTTAACTTTATCTTTCCAAGGCATCAATATAGGAGAACCATTTGACAAAACAACAATAACATTTTCATTAACATTACAAATTTCATCAATTAATTTATTTTGATTTTCAGGCATATCTAAAGTTTCTCTATCAACACCTTCAGATTCATAATTCTCTGTAAGGCCTGCAAACACAAGTACAACGTCATTATTCTTAGCAACTTTAATAGCTTCACTTCTCAACTTTTCATCATTTTCAGACTCAATTCTTTCATAACCTTGAGCATATTCAACATCAATTCCATTTTGAACCAAGTTATCATAAGCATTTTCAATCTTATATGGATTAATAGTCGAACTTCCTGCACCTTGATATCTTGGAGTTTTGGCCATATCACCTATAACAGCAATTTTCTTATTTTTTATAGGAAGAATATTATTATCGTTTTTTAATAATACAATTGTCTCTTTAGCAATTTTCTCAGCAATCTCATGATGAACCTTCTGATCATATTCAAAAGAAGTTTCTTTACCAGCTTTATTCCTTTCTAAATATGCTCCTAACTTTTCATCATATGCAAACTGATTACTTCCCTTTCTAGCAATATTAATAATTCTATCAACAGCTTCATTTAACTCTGTTTCAGAAATTTCTCCATTCTTAACAGCCTCAATAATTTCTTTGGCACCATTACCTCTTCCACCAGGCATTTCCAACTCATGAGTAGCTTTCAATCCTTTAACTCTATCATTTTCAGCCCCCCAATCAGAAATAACAATCCCATCAAAATTCCATTCTTTTCTTAAAATATCATTCAATAAATGTTGATTCTCACTACAATATTCGCCATTAGCCTTATTATAAGCACTCATAATAGACCAAGGTTTAGCATTTTTTATAATCATTTCAAAAGCCTTTAAATACACTTCTCTCAAAGCTCTTTCATCAATAACCACATCAATAGTTCTTCTTCTATTCTCTTGATTATTAACAGCAAAATGTTTTACACAAGCTCCAACATTTTCACTTTGAAGTCCCTTCACATATTCCATGCCAAGAATTCCTGTTAGATAAGAATCCTCAGAAAAATACTCAAAGTTTCTACCACACAAAGGACTTCTCTTTATATTAATAGCAGGACCTAAAACAATATTAACCTCTTCTTTTCTAGCCTCTTTTCCCAAAGTTTTTCCTAATAAATAAATCAACTCTCTATTCCAAGTATTACCTAAACTAGCAGAAGCAGGAAAACACGTAGAAATCTCACTTTCATTTATACCAAGATTATCAGCCTTAGTTTTTTGAACCCTCAACCCATGAGGTCCATCTGACATAGTAATCTTAGGAATCCCATACTTTTCAAGTTCAAGGCTATGCCAATAATCATTACCAACACACAAACTTGCCTTCTCTTCCAAAGACATTTTTTCAATTATATCTTTATACTTCATACACTAAATTCCCTTTCAGAAAATACTCTAAAAATAATAAAATACTTATATCACAATTTTTATCAATATTCAATTGACATCGTAAGATATCAGGTGAACTTAGTTAATGATGTGAAACGCAAGGATCATCAGAGATACAACTATCTGGATGAAGCAAATGCTGCTAGTACTGAGGCTGAACGCTCTCGTGCAATTGACTTTTTGCATGCATATGATTATGCAATCGCAAATTTCGTGAAACTTGACAACGTTACAGCAAAAGACATTGCATTTTTTACTTTTGTATTAACCTATAGATATTTTCCATACGTCCCTTTGATTATATATATAAAATGGTTCATATATAACCTCATATGCCTTCACACACAAACACATTCAATAAAAAATTTAACAGTTTTGCCAAAAACACTAATAATTAAATAAAAAGTATCAAAAATGGTATGCATAATATTGAGAAGCATATCATATTATGGTACAATAATAATTACTAGTTTTTAATACAAACCACATTGGCAATATTTACACAGATAGAATACTTGCCAATTTTTATAAGAAAAAACTTAATCAAAATATGGAAAGCTTAATACATCTTCAATCACAAGACAGCTTTCTAATTTAAATATATAAACAAACACAGAAATGAACGGTAATTAAATGAAAAAAGTATTATTAAATCAATTTTTCCTAGACAAAGAAAAAGACATATCAATCAGTATACACAGAAAAAATGAAGACGAACTAACATACATAATTGAAACACCAAATCACAAAACTGGAAACTTAATAACAAATGTTAATTGTAAGTGAAAAATGGTCCAACTTATAATTAAAATTTTTAGATGACATAATAATTCGAATAACCTCTTAACTGATAAAAATAAAAATTTCTTATAAGTGTCAATACTTGATTTATCAATACGGTTTAGTATTGATACGTTAAGAAATTTCTATATAATTAATCGTTAGGTTATGTAACTTAGTGGTCCAAAATTCAATTATAATTTAGAAGTTTCGTTGACTATGTTTTTAATAATAACAGAGAAAAAAAATTAAACAAATTAAGTAATGCACAAAGATTTTATATCTTTCAAAATATTAATAAAGACTTAAAAGAAATATCTGAAGATTATATTTGTGATTATTCTTTATCATATAGTATTAAATGATATCGATTATATAAAAAAATGCCAAGTTTGTGGAAAGTACTTTTTCTCTGATAAGAATATTACTTTATATTGTAATGGTAAATATTCAGAAGATATTACCTGTAAAGAATATGGAATTAAAACATCTCAAAAAAGAAAAGAAAATGAAGAACCTGTATATGGCAAATATAGACAAATATATGCAAAAAAAGCTATGGCAGTAAAAAGGCATCCAGATATTCCAGAATATAAAGAAAATTATAAAAATTGGAAACCTTTGGCTTTGAAATATTTACAAGAATATAAAAGTGGCACTTTGGATGCAAAAACCTTTGAAAAATGGTTAAAGTACACATCAGATGAAAAAATAAAATCTAAACTAAAAACTATAGATGAATTTAAAGATTAAGTATCTATGAAAGGAGACTTCTATGCTAATAAAAGTAAATAATATAAATATCAATTATGAAGTTTATGGACAGGGTTCGCCTATAATTTTATTGCATGGCAATCAAGAAACACATGAAATTTTTGACAATTTAATTGAAAAATTGGAGGAAACTCATACCGTTTATGCTTTAGATAGCAGATGTCATGGAAAAAGCGATAATCCAAAAGAAATTTCTTATGATTTAATGGCAGAAGATACAATTGCTTTTATAAAAGAATTAAAAATTTCAAAACCTACATTTTATGGTTTTAGTGACGGAGGAATTATAGGCTTACTAGTTTCAATAAAAGAGCCTGAGTTATTATCGAATTTAATTATTAGTGGTGCAAATATATCTCCTGATGTTTTTACAACTTTTGATATGTTATTAACTAAATTATTTTACTTTTTCACTAGAAGTAAATTTATTAAGATGATGCTTGATGAGCCTAATATTCCTTTAGAAGATTTACAAAAAATTTCTATTCCAGTTCATGTATTAGCTGGTGAAAAAGATGTTATAAAATTAGAACACACAAAGTTAATTGCAAATAATATTAAAAATAGTACATTAGAAATAATAAAAGGCGAAAAACACGGAAGTTATATTATTCACAGCGATAAAATTTATAAAATTATAAAAAAGTATTTGGAGGATTAAAATGTCAAACTTATATATAATAACTGGTCCTGCAGGAGTGGGAAAAAGTACAATTTCAAGAAGAATAGCAGAATCCAAAAATAAATCTGCACTAATTGAAGGTGATGAAATTTATCATCAAGTAGTTGGTGGATATGTTCAAGCTTGGAAAGAAGGAAATCATCTAGATACATTCTGGAAAATTTGTTTAAGTTCTATAGAAACTTATCTTGAAGATGGATATGATGTTATTTTTAATTATATTGTAAATCCTGAAAATGTTGAATTGATAAAAAATAAATTAAAAAACCATACTATAAAATTCGTTGTCTTAGTAGTTGATGAAAAAACATTACTTTTAAGAGATAAGGAAAGACCTGAAGATTGTCAAATGAAAGAACGTTGTATTGTTTTATTAAATAGCTTTAAAAATAAAAATTATAATGCTCAAAACATATTAGATACTACAAATTTATCAGTTAATGAAACAATTGATATTATTGAAAATGATAATAGATTTATATTATAGGAGGGTACAGATGGATGTAAAATTAGATTATTCTATTACAGTAGATGAATTCTTGGAAATGGTTGAATCTGTTGGTTGGAAGTCATATACAAGAGAGCAAATTGAAAAAGCATTACAAAATACAATGTATATGGTAAAAGCAACTGTCAACGGAAAACTAGCTGGCATAGGTAGAGTTGTTGGTGATTATAGTATTGTTTGTATACTAACAGATATCTGTGTAAAGCCTGAATTTCAATGCCAAGGTATTGGGCTAAAAATCACATCAGAATTAAAAAAATTAATTGAAGATAATGTGTCTGATGGCGAAAAAATGCAAATAGAATTAACCCCTACTGCTGGTAATGAACCATTCTATCAAAAGGCTGGATTTAAATACAAGCCTGACAAAATAACTGGAATGTATTTATGAATAAAAAAATAATTAAAGGAAGGAAATTATATGAAAAATATAGAAAAAAGAGATTTATATGATATTAACAGAGTTTTAACAGGAAAAACTATCTTTAAGGGTGATTCTATTCCAGATAACAACTACATAGTTGTCGTTTTAGTATTTATACAAAATAGTGATGGAAAATTCTTAATTCAAAAAAGAAGCAAAATAAAAAATGGCAAATATGCTACTACTGGTGGTCATCCAAAGTCTGGTGAAAATAGTATTCAAGGAATTATAAGTGAAGTAAAAGAAGAAATTGGATTAGATATCAATTCAAAAGATTTAAAACTATATTATTCTGGCAGATCTGATTCAGAAAAAGTTTTTTGGGATGACTATTATATCAAAATGGATGTACCTAATATTCAAAATTTGTCCTTACAAAAAGAAGAAGTTGAATCTGTTTGTTGGCTCTCTATAGATGAGATTAATTCTTTAATGAATGGAGATAAATTTTTCAAAAATCACTATGAAGAATTTGAAATATTATTAAATTGGTTGAAGGAAGTTGAAAAAACATGCTACACAAAATGAAATTACAAGAAAGCCCATTTGAAAGAATTAAAAGTGGAACAAAAACTGTGGAATTTAGATTATATGATGAAAAAGAAGCAAGATAAACATTGGTGATCAAATAGAATTTTCTAAATTACCTGATTTACAAGAAACTATCCTTGTAGATGTATTAGATTTATATAGGGATAATACATTTGAAAAATTATTTAAAAAATTATTTGATGATGATGAAGAAATAAAAAGAAAAACATCAGCAGTGTATCAATATTATAGTCATGATGAAGAAAAACAATATGGTGTTGTTGGAATAAAAATTTCATTAGTAAAGTAAATTTAAGGAGCAGAATATGAGAAAATTAAATTTAATAGTTGTATTCAATAAAGATTTAAATAAAGGACTTTTCTGTATTAGATCTAAAAATCCATATAAGGGAAAATATAATTTTGTTGGTGGTAAAGTTGAAGAAAATGAAACCAATGATGAAGCAGCCTATAGAGAACTATTTGAAGAAACAGGAATAAGTAAAAACGATATTGAATTAGACCATTTTATGGATTTAAATTATTTTAAATACGAGAATAATTTACAAGTTTATTATGGAATTCTAAAACATGATGTAAATTTAGTTGAAGAAAAAAACAAATTAGAATGGGTAGAACTTAATCAAGAATTGTTAAACAATAATAAATTTGGTGGAAATTATAATATTCCTCACATAATAACACAAATTAAAGTATTCTTAAAAAATGGAGCAGGACTTGGAAAGTATTAAAATTAGATATAATTAAAGAACTTGAAAGAAGGTAAAATGTAAATATGAATAACATTGATTTTTTAAATAAAACTTTGAAAGTAACAATTGACAGACCTCTAGGTAGTAAACATCCCAAACATGGTTTTATTTATCCTGTAAATTATGGATATGTGCCAAATACAATAAGTGGTGATGGAGAAGAATTGGATTGTTACATACTTGGAATATATGAGCCAATAGAGACCTTTAAAGGTAAATGCATTGCAATAATACATAGACTAAACGATAATGATGATAAATTAATTATTGTGCCTGAAAATAAATCTTTTTCAAATAATGAAATACGAGTTCTAACAGATTTTCAAGAGCAATATTTCGAAAGTGAAATACTAAGAAGTTCAAAATATTTAGAATTTAGTAAAAATATTCCTGAATTATCTGTTACTAATTTAAAAAATAGCTTTAATTTTTATAAAACTGCTGGATTTAAAGTGGAATATGATAGACCTGAGAATAAATTTGCATTTATAAGTTTGGACGAAATTCAATTTATGTTACAAGAAATTGCTAATAATGATAAATGGGATGTTTCTCCCCTTTCCTATCCTTTTGGAAATGGTATCAACTTTCAATTAGAAGTAGAAAATCTAGATGAAATATATAATAGTTTTAAAAATTCAAATTATAAAATAACTTTTGATATTCAAGAAAATTGGTATAGACAGGATGATAAAATGTTAGGAAATAAAGAATTTTTAATACAAGATCCTGATGGATATTTATTAAGATTTTCTGAAGATTTAGGAGAAAAGGAAGTATAAAATATGATTAGATCCATAGAACACGTTCCTTCTGCAAAAGAATTTAATTATTTAACAGACTCTGTAGGTTGGGGAACTAGAAAAAATTTAATAATTGAAGAAGCCTTAAAAAACACCTTATATTCACTATGTGTTTATGATGATGACAAATTAATCGGCTATGGAAGAATTATAGGAGATAAAACTATATTCTTATATATTCAGGATGTAATGGTAATTCCTGAATATCAAAATAAACATATTGGTACTGGTATAATGAAAAACTTACTAAAGAAAATAAATGAATATAAAAAGATTAATCCTAATATTAGAACTTATTTAGGTGCATCAAAAGGCAAAGAATCTTTTTATGAAAAATTTGGATTTATTACAAGACCTAATGAAGAATTAGGCTCTGGAATGATTTTATACTAAAAGGAGGCAAAATATATGATAGAAATAAAAGAATATGATAATAAATATGCTGACGCAATGTCAAAGATTATTATACAAAATTTATTGGAAGTAAATTCTAAAGATTATGGCTTAGAATTTGTGAGAAAATCTGTTAAAGAATTTACTCCTGAAGAAATTAAAAAGAATTTTTCCAAAAGGACAAAAGTATTTGTAGCATTAGAATATGATAAAGTTATAGGTACTGCGGGTCTTGATAAGTCTTGGTATAATGATGATGGAGAGTATTGGATATTAACTGTATTTGTTGACATGGCTCACCATAAACAAGGCATAGGTAGAATGTTAATTAACGAAATAGAAAAATTCGCTTTAACAATTCCTGCTAAAAAATTAGTAATCCCTGCATCTATTGCTGGATGTGAATTTTATCATAAATTAGGATACGAATATTCTAATGGCAAAAAGGAATTAAACGAAGAACAAATGTATATAATGGAAAAATATCTATAGTTGGGGTGCTTATGATTAGACAAGCTAATAAATTAGATAGTTATTGTATATGTGTCAATGATGTGAAATAAACTTTTATAAAAAAATGTAGTACCATTGAATTTATTATTGGTACTATCGCACCAGCACTTACAAAAATATATAAAATAAATTTTATACATTTTTGTAAGTTTTAAATTTTATTCTTATGCTGCACATACTTCTATATTCTACTCTTTTTTCTTTTGGTGTCAAATATCCTAACACTGCCATCGGTATATTGTTTGACCTTTTCAAATATGCTTTCCCTTGTTTTATTAAATCTTCCAAACTAAAGAATTTTAAATAACTATAAAATCTTTCATTATCACTTGGACAATATTCTTCATATCCATATGTTCCCCCACAATCTTCTGGATATGCTCCTGATTTTGCCTCTATACACAATGGATATTCTATTTCTTCATTTATTTCTTTTTCTATTATTATATCATGTACCCAGTTATCTCCATTAAATGTTATATTTGCTGGTATTCGTAATCTTTCCCATGTTGGTGGATGTGATTCTCTTATTGTAACTTTTATTTCATAATATTTTCTCCTTGTTTTTTAATACAAAGTTGGAAGAGATATTTTTTCAGTCAGAGTTACCATCTTCTGGATTTAATTCTATTCTCTCAACCTTTTTGATACTATCATATCTCTAACAATATAGTCATTTTTTCCATAGAACTCTAATCCTCTCTTATTTGGTCCAAATACTTCTATGTTTATCCTAGCACAATTAATCTGTTTAAAATATTCTTCTATTTTATTCAGGAGTTTTTTGCCAGTACCTTTTCCTCTATCTTCATTTTTTACAATTAATTCTAAAATATTTCCTGTTTTTGCACAATCGTTAGTCAGTTTGTCAATTTCATCATTTTCATTGACAATTCCCATAATTACGCCATTAATGATTCCATTTTCGACAGACACAAATACTTTGCCATTTTGTTCTTTAACTTTCTTCATGTCCATCTCGTATGCTTTTTCCCTATATTGGGGCGACATTATTTGTGTATGCCAATTGTCGATGTCTATTAGATAATTTTGTAGTTCTACTAATAAGTCTTTAATTTGCTCATCATATTTTTGGTCATATTCAACAATCATTTTATTTAACTCCTCTATTTTTTATTATAATATACTTTAAATCACACTTTATATCTGTTTTGCATATAATATTATATAATTTAATTTATAGGTGAAACAAATATGTTTTTTAATGCTGCTAAAGCAAATATAAAAGGTGGGAGAATTTCCAAATATTAATGGAACTTTCACTATTCTTTTCTTTAATAATTTTATTAATATATCCACTTTCTATCTTCTAAATTTTTTTTGCAATTCTTCTTCTTCATCTAAATTTCTTTTTTCTTCATCAATATACTCTAAAAATATTTTATTGTCAAAAGCTCCTTTTTTTTCATTTTTTTCCTTCATAATTTTGTTTACTTCTTCAATCTTATAACCTTTTAGTTTCATTATTGCGTTTAAAACTTCCATCAAATCCCCTAGCTCTTCTATACTGTTTTCCTCTATAAATTCATTAGCTTCTTCAAGTACTTTTCTATTTAATTCTTTCAAATATTCCGCATCATCTAATATTTTATATTTGCTTTTTCTCCCCTTCATATTATCAATATTTTCTGGAATTTTATCTCTTACTAATTTGTTATATGTATATCTAAAGTTGCTATTTATTATCTCAATTTCTATCCCTATTACACCATATTCTTTTTCTTGTTCATGAGTATAATATTTAAGCATTTTTTCAGTTTTATTATTTATTTCTTTATTATCTTTATCTGGAAATATTATTTTAAACAAGTTTTTAAAAGAATCTCCTCTATATAAATTTTTAACTCTAACCAAAATTCTTTCTTGCAATTTAGGTAATTTAAAAAATTCAATTTCATCCCCAACTTTAATCTTCCTTCTTTTTTCGTCATACAATCTAAATTCAATTGTTTTGGTTCCATTTTTCATTCTTTCAAATGGATCCTCTTTTAATTTCATTGTGTGCCTCATTTTTACTCCCTCCTATATTTATTTTTCTTATCATTTTGTCCTTAAATATAAAACTTTCTTTTATTGGTTTATCTAAATTTTCATTTTTTAATACTTCTTTTATCCATTCGTGTGCATAAGTCTTTATCATGTGGATTTCTCTTCTTTTAACTTCTGTCTCGTTATTATAATAACTGTTTAAAAAAACATTAATGGAGTTTTCATCAACTCCTCTTTTTTTAGAAATAAACAAAAAACATATCACACTTGCCACATCAAATAAAGAATCTCCATATCTTGCATCATCAAAATCTATAAAGCCAATTTTATCTTTGCAAATAAATATATTATCCTTTGTTAGGTCAAAATGCAAAACAGACTTCCTCTCATTCTCTTTTTTTGAATTATGAATTTCTATTTCTTTAAGATTAAAATTATTATCTCTTGTAATTTCGTGCAATTTTCTTAATTGAATTGCAAGTTTTCTTACAATATTATTTTTGTATTCTATATTTTCTATATTCTCAATTTTTGGCCCATATTGTTCGCCATTTATAAAAGTGTAAACAACTATGTAATTATTTTCTATGTTACAATAATAATCTCCATTTATATTTTTAACTATATTAGGAACAATAAATCCATTTTTTATTAAAAATAAGTGAAGATTAATCATTGATTTTGTATGTTCTTCTTGTTTATATATTTTAGCTATAAATTTATTTTGATTGTCAAAAATAGTATATACATTTCCATCTGTTGAATCATTTCTCTTTTCTATTATACAGTTTTCAATTTTATATTCATGTCTAATTGTATTAAATATATTTTCTTCCATACTCTTTTCCTCAATTTATTATTTAAAATATCAACGCAAAAACATGTTTTATTGTAAATAATTATATATTGTATTTATCCAAAAAACAAGTGAAATTCTGCAAAAATTGTTTTAAAATTTTGCGCTAATTACTCTAAAATACAAATAAAAAGTTCTAGCTAATTTCTAGAACTCTTAATTTATCTGGTTGCGGGGGCAAGACTCGAACTTGCGACCTTTGGGTTATGAGTTTTGGTTGTCATAATATCATATCTGTTTATATTTGTTCATAACTGTTTATCTTTGCCTAAATTTCACTACTTTTCCATTCATATCTATTTATATTTATTTCATTCATTAATTTATTTACAATAACATCTAGTTCTTCAATAGTTGTAAATTCTTTATTATATACCTTTAATCTGTCCATAAGTTTGGCAACACATTCTACTTTACCTTTGGTTTGTGGTCTGTGAGGTACGCCTCCGAAAAGATTTACATGCGTGTATAATACATTCAAACAAAGTGTCTTGAGTTTTATCTAAAGTCAATTCTATATACTTGTATCTGGAATATCCTAAAACCATTAGAAAGATATTTATTTCAAATTGTTTTCCATCCTTATTAATTAGTTTAAAATTTTCTTTCCAATCAACTTGTGCTTGAAAACCAGGAGTAGTCTCAAACCTCATAGTTGCTTTCTTTTGTTCTTCTTGCTTATGTTCTTTGATGAATTTAGAAACAGTTCCATAAGAACCAGTAAATCCTTTATCTTTTATGAAATTAAAAATTGCTCTACCATTAGCAGAAAAATCATCAGTCTTCTCAATAATTATTCCTTTAAAGTCATCTAGTTTAGAAGTGTACTTACGAGTAGCAATATTATTTGACTGAATGTTTAAATACTTATTTACGGTATTAATAGAACAGTTAAATCTTCTAGCAATTTCACTTTTATTAATCAAATCTTTCACCTCCTCAAATTGAAATATGGAATTTAATATATCTTTTCTCATAAATTACCAACTCCTTCCAATTTATATTTCTTTAATTTTAAGAAAAGATACATTAATTATACTAAAAAATGCATAGAAAAAAACTGATAGAATTCTATCAATTTTATTTTGAATTTTTCTATCAGTTTTATTTTAACATTTACATCAGTTGTATTAGTATTATCAATCTTGCTAATTCATCTATTGCTCTTACTATAATATTGCATATATATAATATAATTTTGCATATTTGGGGCTCTTTGCTCTTTTATTTTTATTATACAATCATTTAGCTTTTTTATAACTATTTTTTTATTTCTTAGGATAATACCAACATAACTTTCCTTATGTATTCCTATTTTTTCTTATAGTAATATAATCTATTACTATTCTACTTAATTCATCTACTTTTTCTTCATAAATATTTTCTTCCATAATTTCTTTTTCTCCTTATTTTACATTTTTATCAGTTATGGCTTTCTCTAACATATTTTTCTACATTTTAGTTACAGTAATTATTATATTTACCATTTAATTTTTTACTGTTTCCTTTTATATAACTTTTCACACAGCATACATTGTCCGTATTTTTCTGTATACTCTTTATATTGTTCTTTCCTCTCATTATTCAAAGCAAATGCTTCTTCTATCTTTCCTTCTAATATTTTTTCATTAAATGATAAATTTAATCTTTCTATTATTTTACTCATTTTCTCTAAAAAGATATTTCCTATCGGACTTATTAACTTCCAAGCACATAAATAGACATTTCCTTTTATATCTAAAAAGAAATATGGGTTTTTCAATGTTTCTTTTGTATTCATACAATTACATTTTTTTAATAAATTATGATCTAATTTTTTTGCCTTACCTATTTTTAATGCTTTGTTCTGTACTAAATAATTTATTTCATATTTCAATTCAGGCTGATACTTTTTCAATTCTCTAACCTTTTGTAAATCTATTCCCCCTTCTTTATGAAAAGGATCATCAGAAAATCTTATTGAAGAAATTTTACCATTAAATTCTTTTAATTTTTCTAATGTGTTATCTTTGTAAAAGTATATTCCATTTGATTCAAGTTCAATTTCTATCTTTCCTAGTTCGTGTATTTTTCTAATTGTATACATTAGTAAATCCTTTTCTATAAAAATTTCTCCACCTGTTAAAACTATTTTTCTTGTATTTTGAGGAATTTCATTAATAATCCTATCTATTTGAGATTTGGATAAACTTTTTAAATTATTTTTTCTATTTCCCATATAGCAATGACTACAATTAGCATTACATTTTTCTGTTAATATAATATTAAAATAATACACTGTCTTTTCCCTTTCTTAATATGTTAATAAGAATTCTACATCATCTAAATTAGTTACCAATGCTAATTGAGCACGTATTACCTCTAACATTTGATTATCAAAAATTGAGCAACAAGATGAACATCTTTCTGGAACTTCTTTTCTTATTTTTCTTGCCAGCTCTCCGGTCATTATTTCCTCTAATTCACCTTTTTCTCCTTTTATTAATCCGTAATGTGAATGTTCAATATCTTTTATCTTTTCCCAATGTGTGCATATTACTAAGTTTGGCCCATATAAGATCGGAGATAACATAGAACTATAACATCGACTTGGCTTTACATTCTCTTCTATTTTTTTATCGTAGTAAGTATAGTCTAAATCTCTTGGTATTTGTACATGTAATAGATTGTATTTATTGTAATTTTGTTTTAATTCGATCAATTCATTAGCGACATTTTTAGTTATTGGATGTTCTTCTATTTTTTCTCCAATAGGTACTAAAATTTTTACAATCTGAAAACTATCCGCTCCAGCCTCACCTAATTTCTCTGTTGTACTAATATAACTTCCTTCGTTTTCTGGTCTCATACAAGTTCTAGCCCCTATCATCATAGTATCTTCTCTTCCAAATTCTTTTCTTTTTTTGCATAATTTTTTTATTAAATCCATTGAATCATCATAGGTAAACGGTTCTTTTTTCTTTTGACCTGAATATATATTATAAGACTTATTGTTTGTTCCCGGTAAACTTATTCTTACATAGTAAGCATATTTAGCTAATGTTTCTATCAATTCTTCATCCATCATACTTCCTGCTGATATATATACAGGTTTCATATTACATTCCTCAACTGCATATTTAATAATCTTTGAACGGTATGGATACATATCTGGATTTCCTTCTCCAGACATTTCAAATCTTATTGAATCACAGCCTCTTTGTTTCGAATATCTACTTATTTCTTTTAAAACTCTTTTATAATGTTCAAAATCAAAATTATTAAAATTCAAATTTTCTTGTGCCCATTTTCTAGTATCAACTGCTAAACAGTCTTTACAATTAAAATCACAAAAATTATAATCGTGTGAATCTAAAGACACTATTGGTAATTCAGTAATTTCTTTTTTTAAATATCTTAACATCAAATTAGCATAATCTAATATACTTAATGGATAAAAATGTTGGTTTTGAATCATATTTAATTCACAAATAACCCTATTACTCTTTTTGTGTAGTAATATTAAACTTTTTGCTTTCATTAATTTCTCTTTTTCTGACATTTCAGTAATTGCTTTTTCTATATATCCATTGTTTATTTTTTCTACTTTTAAACTATTCAATTCAAATAAATTATTATTCTTATTTATTGCAATCTGCATTTATATTCCCCCTATATAAGATATTTTTTATAATCTAAATTATATATATAATTCTCTTTATTTTTAATTTCATTTTGTATTTTTATCATTTGAGATAATGCACTCGAATAATTTTGTATATTTAATATTTCTTTAGTTAATTCCATATTATAGAATTTATTAATGTTTTTATTTACAACACTAACATAAGACAATTTTAAATCTTCAAAAGCAGGTATTCCATTAATAATAGAATTATTCTTTGTAGCTGTATAAAATCTTTCTATTACATTTTCTTCTTTATCAATATGAACTCGACAAATATAGTTTTCATTAAATGGCATATATTCTAAAATATAATATCCATTATCAATTATAGTAATATTGTTGTTTTCTTCTTTTAAAACAAATGGCTCTTTTATCTTTAAGATTTTTTTCACTGTTATACAACATTTTTCCTCCATAAAAATAGATATTTTATATTCTTCTATGTCTTTTAAGTATGTAGAAGTTAAATATTTCATCTCAAATACCTTTCTAAATCTAAATTCATATATTTATTATTTTTATTTTTTATACTTTGTAATAACTTATCCCTTGTTTCATTAGCTATATTATATTCTGCTTTACTAATTTTCCCCATGTTAAGTGCTTCCTGTAATTCTTCTTCATCTAATACTTCAATATTTTCTTGAACAACAGTTATATCTGTATATAAATCATCATAATATGGAATTCTAGTTTCTTCATCTAAACCATTCTTCAAACTAATATCAAAATAATATTCTAATCTTTCTTTCTTTTCATTAAAATATACTCTCATTGCATAATTTTCATTTTTTGGTAAAACTTCAACTATATAATAGTTATTATCTATAAGACACAAACCATTTTCTAATATGAATGGCTTTTCTATATTTAAAATTTTTTTAATTGAAAGATAATAATCTTCTTTATTATAATAAATTTCTAATTTATATCTATTTACATCTCTTAAATATGTTTTACTAATCAATTTCTCTCTCATCTGTTTCCTTTTCTCCTTTTTTCATAATCTTATTCTTATCTATTGTATATAAATATTTATTTCCATTTAAACTTACTATATATTTTCCATCTAGCAACTTTTCAAAATTAATATTTCTATGCCTTAAAAATTTGCTCATATAGTAAAAATATTTTTCATTTATATTACTACTTTTAATTTTATTATCAAGAAAAATTCCTCTCATTAAAAACTCCTCAAATTGTAAAAATGTTAGCAATTCATCAGCAGTTTCTATTGGTTTATATCTTTTTATGCTTTTATATAAAAAATTTTTGTTGTTCTCAAAATGTGTTTTATCAATATTGTTTAATATTTGCGATAATGATTGTTCTTCAGCTCCGTTATCTATAAAACACGCTTTAAAATCATATAAAAAACTTGTATTCTCGTTTGTAAATCTATTAAAAATCTCGTTTTCTGACATTCCTCTTTTCTTAACTCGTTTATATCTTAATTCAAGAGGAGCATCTATATAAAAAGTAGTAATATCTCCTTTATAATTATGTTCTATATCATTTTGATCACTTGAAACCAATATGAGCCCATCTTTTAAATTTTGCATAGGTGTTCCATAATAATTTTCATTTACTTGTTGGTATTCAACAAAAAAATTTTCACTTATTTTTCTTTCAAATTCTTCTTTTGAAAGAAAAACATAGTCATATCCATCAACTTCATTTTCCCTTGGTGCTCTAGTTGTGCAACTTATAGAACGATTATATCCTAACTGGTATAATTGATCTGCCAAAAATGTCTTTCCTGCTCCGTTCTTTCCTTTAATTAAATATATCATTTTTCATCAATCTCCAATAAGAAATCATATCCTTTATTATAAAACTCTATTATTTCTGCTAAAGTATCATTTTCAAAAATAGAAGCACAGTCATCACATTTTTTTCCATATTTTATTACATTACTATTATTATCTGATAATATCTCTCTAACCTTCCAGTCATCTATATTTTTTATAACCTTGTTTACTTTGCAAGGCAATATATAATTATCTTTTATATATGGCTTTATATACCATACATAACACTTATGTGAATTTCTTTCATCTAATTCAAATCGTGGATAATATAGTGTCTTTAAGTCTTTTACAGAAATAAAATTTTCATTTGTTCTTTCTAAAGCTCTTATTTTATCTATTACATCATTAGAAACTTTTTGGTTTGTCTTATAATTAATTGGTATTAATTCTTTTGAAATCTGAATTATATCGACATTTTCTTTTGTATCTCTTACTAATTTTTCATAATATTTTACTTGTTTTTCTTCTAAATATCCTTTTATATGTATTACACTATCTTGATTACACCATTTTTTTATCTGATTAATTTTGTTTAAATATCTCTTATAGTCATCTTCATTTTCAAAGTTACTTAACATCACTTTAAAATAGTCTCCAATGTCGCACAATTTTTTCAAAAATATTTCATCAATATTTAATGTTTTTAAATTAAAGCTTACAAGTTTATTCTTTTTTTTTAATATTTGACTGAATTTTACTATTTCACTAAATTGTTTCAAATTCTCCTTATCAACAAGAATTTCAACATTTTTTATTTCTTCAATTTCTAAATTATTATAATTATTTTTTATTCCATCCATATTTAGTATATTATACATTAATGTTTTTTTTTCTTTTGCATATTTTACATAGTCTAGTATATTTAATGGGTATAAATATAAACTTTGAATATTATTTGT
>OHJU01000633.1_pt1 | contig 18629 bp, 8 predicted proteins | sample 1568711 | NCBI WGS metagenome assembly OHJU01 (sample SAMEA3879574, study PRJEB24766) | human gut metagenome | biome: human-associated habitat; feature: feces | place: USA | collected 1985/1987 | reverse complement strand
GACCTATCTTAATTATCACATACAATGAAATAAAAGCAAAAAAATTATTAAATGATTTAAAATATTTTACTACAAATGTAGATTATTTTCCTAAAAGAGAGATAGTGGCATATGACTATGAAGCTGAAAGTAAGGATGTACCATATGAAAGAATAGAAGTTTTAAATAAAATAAAGCAAAATAAGGCAGAAATAATAATAACAACAATAGAAGCACTAATGCAAAAAATGATTTCTAAAGAATTACTATATAAGTATGTAATTCAATTTAAAGTAGGAAATACATACAATTTAGAGGAGATAAAACAAAATTTAATACAACTTGGATATGACAGAAACGATTTAGTAGAAAATAAAGGGCAATTTAGTGTAAGAGGCGGAATAATAGACATAGGCTTAACAGAAAAACAAGGTATAAGAATAGAGTTTTGGGGAGACGAAGTTGATTCTATAAGATATTTTAATATCTCGTCCCAAAGATCTACAGAAATGATACAAGAAATTCTAATAAATCCAGCTCATGAATTTATTGTAGAAGATTTAGTAAAGGTATGTAAAAGGATACAAGAAGCTTATGATGATTTAGCAGATATAGAAACAATAAAAAATGGTTCATATATAAGTAAAATAGATAAATATTTTAATGAATTTTACGAAGAGCAAAGTACCATTTTAGATTATATAAATAATAAATACATATTATTTATAGATGAAAACACCAAAGTGGAAGCTAGAAAAAATAATATAATATTAGACAATAACAATTTGATAGAATCATTAACAGAAAAAGAAAAGTTTGTCCCAGAGGCAATAAGAAACATTAGTGAATTTGAATATGATTTAAAAAATTTGCAAACAATATATTTACAGGAAAATAATGCTTATACACATCAGAACAGATATGAGTTTAGGTATAGAGAGATAAACTTTTTCAAGTCAGAGGTAGACATAGTAATATCAGATATAAAAAAATATATAGCTGACAACAAAAAGGTATTAATATTAGGTGGTATACAAAATACCTGTAAAAAAATATTAAATCTGCTAAATGAAAAACTGATTCAGAATAAATATTTAGAAAAAATAAACAAAATAGAAAATGGAGAAGTAATAGTTACAACAGGGAATGTATCTGCAGGATTTGAAAATTACGATTTAAACCTTGTAGTAATAAATATGGGAGAAGGTTTTGAACAGGCACCTAAAAAGAAAAAAAGTTCAAATGCATTTAAAGAGGCGCAAAAAGTAGTATATGCAGATCTAAAAGCTGGTGATTACGTAGTTCACAAATCGTATGGTATAGGGGAATTTGTGGGAATAAATACAATTACAGCAGATAAAATAACCAAAGATTATATTAAAATAAAATATAAAGATGAAGACATTCTATATGTGCCAACCAATTCATTGGATACAGTCAGAAAATATATAGGTGGAGGAGATAGAGAGCCAAGACTAAATAGACTAGGTGGCAAAGAGTGGGAAAATACTAAAAGTAGAGTAAAAAATAATTTAAGAGAAGTTGCAAGGGATTTAATAGAATTATATGCTAAAAGACAAAAAATGCAGGGATTTGCATTTTCAAAAGATAATGAATGGCAAAAACAATTTGAGGACGAATTTCCATATAAAGAAACAGATGACCAGCTAAGATGTATAGAAGAAGGAAAAAAAGATATGGAACAGCCAAGACCAATGGATAGGCTACTTTGTGGAGATGTTGGATATGGTAAAACAGAGGTAGCAATAAGGCTAGCGTTTAAAGCTGTTATGGATCAAAAACAAGTAGCATATCTTGTACCAACAACAGTATTAGCAAACCAACAATATGAAGAATTTAAAAACAGAATGAGTGGATATGCCATAAATGTGGAATTATTAAATAGATTTAGAACAACAAAAGAGCAGGAAGACGTTATAAAAAAATTAAAATTAGGGGAAGTTGATATTGTAGTAGGAACACATAGGATTTTAAGCAAGGATGTAGAATTTAAAGATTTGGGACTACTTATTATAGACGAAGAGCATAGATTTGGAGTAAAAGACAAAGAAAAAATAAAGCAATTAAAAAATAGTGTTGATGTATTAACAATGACAGCAACTCCAATACCAAGAACATTACATATGTCTATATTGGGAATTAGAGATATGTCAGTAATATATGAGCCACCACAAAATAGAAGACCTGTTCAAACTTATGTATTAGAATATGATGATGAAGTTATAAAAGAAGCTATAACAAGGGAACTTGAAAGAAACGGTCAGGTATTTTATTTATATAATAAAGTAGAAGGTATAGAGAAAAAGGCAAATGAAGTATCTAAACTTGTGCCAGAAGCAAAAGTAGGATTTGCACATGGAAAAATGACAGGTAAAGAATTAGAGCAAATAATGCTTGACTTTATACAAAAGAAAATAAATGTACTTGTATGTACAACAATATTAGAATCAGGAATAGATATACCAAATGCAAATACCATAATAGTTGAAAATGCAGATAGATTGGGATTGGCACAATTATATCAAATAAGGGGTAGAGTTGGAAGAAGCGACAGACAGGCATATGCATATATAACATATAAAAGAGAAAAATTGCTATCAGAGGTAGCAGATAAAAGGTTAAAAGCAATAAAAGAGTTTACAGAATTTGGTTCTGGTTTTAAAATAGCAATGAGAGACTTAGAAATAAGAGGAGCAGGAAGTTTATTAGGAGAAATACAACATGGACATATGGAGCAAGTTGGTTATGATACATATTGCAGATTGCTAGATGAAGTTGTAAAAGAAATACAAGGCATAGAAGTAAAAGAAGAACAAGATATACAAATAGATATAGATGTTTCAAGTTATATACCAGATAGCTTTATTGATAATAATAGTCAAAAAATAGAAATATATCAAAATATTGCGTTATGTAGAACAGAAGAAGATATACAAAACGTAATAGACGAAATTATAGATAGATATGGACATATGCCTTCAGAATTAGAAAATTTAATTGAAATTGCAAGGATTAAAAATTTGTGTAGAGTTGCTAATGTAATAAAAATATCGCAAAGAAAAGAAAAGGTTGTATTTTACTTTGACAAAGCAAAATTTAATCCAGAAATTGTGGATAAGCTAATAAAAAAATATAATACCAATATAAGATTTTCTACAGGAATAGAACCATATGTAACAGTAACAATTGGAAGCAAAATAATAGAGGAGATAAAGGAATTTTTAACATATATACAAAATTGCACAACATCTTCAATGTAGGGGCGATTTTAATCGTCCGCCCATCTTGAGCAGAGCAAAGTGAATTACAAAGTGTAGGGGCGATTTTAATCGCCTGCCTATCTTGAAGGAGAGAAAAATGAATATAATTTCAAGTAAAGATAATGAATTAATAAAAAACATTAAAAAACTAAAAGAAAAAAAATATAGAGACATAAATAATCAATATATAATTGAAGGAATTAAATTAATAAAAGAAGCAATTATAGAAAAAGCAAACATTAAATTAATAGTAATATGCGAAGAATGCCTGGTTGATGGAACAATAGACAAAAACCTATTATACGAAATAGCAAAATATGAATGTATATATGTAACAGAAAAAATATTTACCCAAATATCAGATGTAAAGGCACCACAGGGCATACTGGCAATAATAGAAAAAGGCTGTAAACAAGGGCAAATAGACTACTCAGAAGATATAATTATTGCTTTGGATGGTATACAAGACCCAGGCAATTTAGGAACAATATTAAGAACAGTAGATAGCGCAAATTTAAAACAAATAATAGTATCTGCAGATACAGCAGATTGCTATAATCCTAAGGTTGTACGCTCAACAATGGGAGCGATATTTAGAGTAAATATAATAGAAACAGCAGAATTAGAAACAACATTAAAAGAAATAAAAAAACACAAATTTGATGTTATTGTAACATCGTTAGATACAGAAAGAAGCATATATGATATAAAATATAACAAAAAGGTAATAGTAATAGGAAACGAAGCAAATGGTGTATCAAAGGAAATACAAGAAATGGCAGATACAAAAGTAAAAATCCCAATGTTAGGAAAGACAGAAAGCCTAAATGCATCTGTCGCAACAGCAATAATAGTATATGAATATGTAAGAACAGAAAAGATTTGATAAAAGTAATTGCAATACAACATAATATGATATATAATGGAAACATCAAAAAAGCAGAAAGGAGAAAGAAAAGATATGTGGCGGATATTTACTATTGTCATAAATATCTTATTTGGGATTTTGGCCATCGTTATGTGGATGGCCATTGCAGTTATCGTGTTAGCAATTGCGCTAGCAGGTGGCATTGCCAGTTGCTAACACGATAAAAAACGGAGCTACGAAAGTTATTTTCGTAGCTCCTCTATTTAAATATTAAGAATTTCTTTTGCACGTTCCACATCTTCAGGTGTTGCTAAACGTACTCCTTCTAATTCGTATTTACAACCAAGTTGTTCCCATTTATATTTACCCATATCATGATATGGCAAAATCTCAACTTTTCTAACAGTTTTCAATTCAGACAAAAATTGCTTTAAATTCAGCAAATCTTCTTCTTTATCAGTATATCCAGGTACAAGAACTTGTCTTATCCACATATCTTTTCCAATTGAACTTAGATATTTAGCAAAATCCAGTTCTAACTTATTAGAAACTCCTGTTAAATCTTTGCAAATTTCATCATTTATACATTTTATATCTAACAAAAATAAATCAGTCAAATCAATAAGCGTTTTTAACCTATCTGTAAGAGGAAATGAGCCAGAAGTATCAATTGCTGTATGAATATTTTGCCTTTTCAATTTAGTAAATAATTCTATTAAAAAATCCATCTGTAAAAGAGGTTCTCCTCCACTAACAGTTACACCACCACCAGAAGGTATAAAATAATTTTTATACCTTCCAATTTTTGATATAAGTTCATCAACTGAATATTGCATACCAGCATCTAATGCCCAAGTATCTCTGTTTTGACAATATTTACACTTTAAGGAACAACCCTGCATAAAGATTATAAACCTTATTCCAGGTCCATCAACTGTTCCAAAAGTCTCAAAAGAGTGTATTCTGGCAAGTTTACTATCCATAATTAATATCATTCCCTTCTTAAAAGGAACAAATTAAAATGTTTAAATTCTTTCATGAATTGTTCTATTTATAACATCTAATTGTTGTTCTCTTGTTAATTTTGTAAAGTTTACAGCATATCCAGAAACACGAATTGTAAGTTGTGGATATTTTTCTGGATGTTCCATAGCATCTTTTAATAAAGCTCTATCAAAAACATTTACATTTATATGATGACCAGTTTGCATAAAGAAGCCATCTAACATATTTACCAAATTATTTACCTTTGTATCTTCATCTTTACCTAAAGTATTAGGTGTAATAGAGAATGTGAAAGATATTCCGTCTTCAGAATATTCATAAGGCAATTTTGCTATTGTATTCATTACAGCTAATGCACCATTTACATCTCTACCATGTAATGGGTTTGCGCCTGGTCCGAAAGGCTCTCCAGCTGCTCTGCCATCAGGAGTTGCACCAGTAGCTTTTCCATATACCACATTAGAAGTAATTGTTAAAATAGATAATGTAGCTCTTGAATTTCTATAAGTTTGATGTTTTTCTAACTTTTTCATAAATCTTTTAACAACATCAACAGCTATGCTATCAACTCTGTCATCATCATTACCATATTTAGGAAAATCTCCGTCTATTTGATAATCAACAGCAAGACCTGTATCATCACGAATAACTTTAACTTTAGCATATTTTATAGCAGAAAGTGAATCTGCAACAACAGAAAGACCAGCAATTCCACAAGCCATTGTCCTTAAAATATTTCTTTCACTATCATGTAAAGCCATTTCTAAGGCTTCATAAGAATATTTATCATGCATATAATGAATTGCATTTAGAGCCTTAATATATATTTTAGCAACATAGTCCATCATATTATCAAATTTTTCCATAACTTCATCATAATTTAAATATTCAGAAGTAATAGGAGCAAATTCAGGAGTTATTTGAACACCGCTCTTTTCATCTCTACCACCATTAATAGCATATAAAAGAGTCTTTCCAAGATTTGCTCTTGCTCCAAAGAATTGCATTTGTTTACCAATTCTCATAGCAGAAACACAACAAGCTATTCCATAGTCATCACCCAAGGTCGCTCTCATTAAATCATCATTTTCATATTGAATAGAAGATGTTTTTATAGAAATATCTGCACAGAATTTTTTAAATCCTTCAGGTAAATTTTTTGACCATAAAACAGTTAGGTTTGGTTCAGGGGCAGGTCCTAAGTTTACTAATGTGTGTAGCATTCTAAAAGAATTTTTAGTAACTAAAGTTCTACCATCAATACCCATTCCACCTAAAGCTTCTGTAACCCAAACAGGGTCTCCACTAAATAAGGCATTATATTCAGGTGCTCTTAAAAATCTAACCATTCTTAATTTCATAACAAATTGATCCATCAATTCTTGTGCAAGAGATTCAGATAATGTTCCTTCATTTAAATCTCTTTCTACATATATATCTAAGAAAGTAGTAGTTCTTCCCAAACTCATAGCAGCACCATTTTGGTCTTTTATAGCACCTAGATATCCAAAATATAACCACTGAAATGCCTCTTTAGCATTTGAGGCAGGAACAGAAATATCAAAACCATATTTTAAAGCCATTTTCTTTAAATCCTCTAAAGCTAGAATTTGGTCATGGACTTCTTCTCTATTTTTAATAATTGAATCAACAAATTCATCACTATCTAAAATATCTAATTCTCTCTTTTTTTCTTCAATTAATACATCTACACCATATAAAGCTACTCTTCTGTAATCGCCAATAATTCTTCCACGACCATAACCATCTGGAAGCCCAGTAATTAAGTGAGAACTTCTTGCAGCTCTTACATCAGGTGTATATACGGCAAAAACACCGTCATTATGTGTTCTTCTTAAATTATGATAGATGTATTCTATATTTTCATCAACTTTATAACCATAGCTCTCGCAAGATTTCTCTACAATTCTAATACCACCATTAGGCATAATAGCCCTTTTTAAAGGAGCATCTGTTTGAAATCCTACAATTTCCTCTAAGCTTTTGTCAACATATCCAGGTTCATAAGCATTTATAGAAGATGGAGTTTTTACATCTACATCAAGAACCCCATTATTTTCTGTTTCTTTTTTATAAAGGTCTAAAACCTTATTCCATAATTTCTTTGTTTTTTCTGTAGGAGATGTTAAAAAATTAGAGTCACCCTCATAAGGAGTATAGTTAGCCTGTATAAAGCCTCTAACATCTATTTCTTTAGTCCATTCTCCTGTTGTGTTAAAATTTCTCCATTGTTTAAAATCCATATAAATTCCCTCCTTTTTTAATTTAGATGCTAAAAACATCTATAGTCATATAAGCATAACATAAAACACAATAAATATCAACAATTTAAATCAATATTTCTATAAATTAGTGTTACCATAAAAAACAAATTTATTTGAACAAATTTAAATTTCTTTTATAACTTTTCAAAGCGAGAACAATAAGCAATTTTAAATATAACCAAAATGGATAATTAAACAGGAGGTAAAATATTGACAGATAAGTTAGAAATTGATATTATAGAGTTACCAAAAATAAAGGGAAGAGAAAAGGAAAAAGATAAACTATTAGATTGGTTATATTTTTTGGAAAATCCAAAATCGGAAAGGGTGACTGAAAAGATGGGAGAAAACAAAGAAATAAAAGAGGCAACAGAAAAACTTGATAGTTTAAGTGAAGACGAAAGAATGCAAAGAATAGCAGATTTACGACTAAAAGCAATAATGGACGAAAAAGCAATTTATGCTAAAGGGCTGGAAGACGGAAAAAGAAAACGCGAAGAAGAACTGCAAGAGAAGATAGCGGAAATGGAAGAAAGAATAGAAACAATAGCAAAAAAAATGTTAGAACAAAAAATTGATAAAAAAATAATAGCAGGTTTAACAGGAATGACATTAGAAGAAATAGAAAAGTTAAATTAAAAATGGGCGATTTAATCGTCCATTTTTAATTGATTATTTATGAAATTATAAAGAAAATAATTTTAAATTATTGACAGTAATTTTATTAATTAATATAATATATTTACAAAAAATATAATAATTCGACTGTAAAGCAAAACAAGGGAAAATAAGCAATAATTTCCATTACAAAATAAGGAAATTTGTTTGCGTATTATAAGGCATTATGCTATAATTTAAGATAATATAGAAGAAAAAATGAACGGAATTAACGCATTAAGAAAGGAATGTGAATAAAATGGAAAATGGATTAGACAAGTTAACTTCTAGAGAAATATTACAAATGTATACAAGAGTATCTGAATTTATAACTTTTTTAAACAAAGAAGAAAAAAATACAGAAAAAATGGGGGATAAAAATGAATAATTTAAAAGAAGTAAATGAACAAATAGAGGCAAACAAAGAAATACTTAATACATTTCCTAGAAACAATGCAAAAAATATAAAAGCATGCTTAACTCAAATTCAAGAATACAAACAAACATTTACAGATGCTCAAAGCAAGCTTTTAGAAGAAATGAAAAAAAGAATAGAAAAATTAGAAGAAATAAAAAAATCAGAGGAAGTAATAAAGCTAGAAGAGCAGGTAGCAGAAAAAGAAATAAATATAAAACTTCATATGAAAAAATGGACTTAGATAGAATCTTATTTAATTTAAATGTATTCTATAGAAAAAACTTAGACGTTGTTAATGAAGCAATACAAAAAGCTATAGAAAAATTCAAAGAAGTTGGTATACCACTAATGCCAAAAGACTTTACATACAGTAAATATGCTAATGAATATATGGTGGTTTTTTTTCAGGAAATGGAAAAAGGCAATGTAAATTCAGAAAGAATAAAAACAGAATTTGAGAAAATATACTGGAAATGCCCAGATATAATAATTCATATTAGATTAAATATATTCTATATATATACAGAAAACGAGAAAAATATAGATAAATATTATGAGAAAAAGCAAGAAGAAGCACTAAGAAATGTTACAGCTGATCAGCTTTTAATAGAACACAAAGATATAAAGACAGAGCTAATAGAAAAAGAAGAAGCAGACAAGTTCAATATAATAAATGCTTTCTATACAGCAAAATTAAACACAAAAGACTATACAGAAAAATTAATAAAAGCAAGTTACGAAAAATTTATCCCTAAAACAACATTAGCACAAATTGATGAAAGTAAAAAAGCAGAAATAGATATAAATTTAAGAAAATTGCTAAATAGTTTGTGGGAATATAAAAATTATTTAAAATTTAAATTTATAATAGATGATATTAAGAAAAAATATGCAGAGAAAGAGCAAAATAAAAATGCATATGCACAAACACAAAAAGAGATACAAACAAGAGAAAGCAAATTAGTAAAATTAAATGCAAAAATAAACGGTACAGGATTATTTAAAAAACCAAATGAAAAATTAAATACAGAAGCCAACAATTTAATTCTAGAAATAAAACAACTATATATTGAATTAGACAGAAATAAAATAAAAGAAAAAATATTTCAAGAAATAAACGAAAACTCAACAGTATTTGATGCGCTTAAATTAGCAAGCTCATATTATACATATGTTTACTATTGTATACAAGACAATATAAAAGAAATAACAGAAGAAGAAATAGAACAATTAATAAAAGAATTAAGAGAATTCGTAAATTGGCCATATTACACTATACTAGATAATATAACCTTATTAAATGAAAAAGATGTTATGGTTATAATAAAAGATAGATACCAGTTATTAAAAATAAATATTACAAAAGAAGACTTGGATAAGGATAACCTAGATGGTGTAATAGATGCATTAGAAAAAATAAAAATGAATCAAAATTTATTAAAAAATAATATAAATATAGATGAATTAGAAAGCGAATGTGAATTTGGAAAAATATTAAAATCCAAATAAAACGTAGTGGCGATTTTAATCGCCCGCAAAAGAAAATAATGACAATGTAAAGTAATTTATAGACGTAGGGGCACATTTAATCGCCCGCGTAAAATGGAGAAAATAAAAATGAGACAAACGAACAAAAGGAAAACAACCATAATTTTAATAGTAATGTTAATGTTATTAGTAGAAATTATAATTTTAGGTTTCTCTAGAGCTAATAATATAAAAGAAATACAAACAACCATTAAAGATTATGGAAAAAATCTAAAAGAAGATAATTTAATATTAAATGCTATAAATAGTGGAAAAAACAGCTACTACATTGTTTTGCCAGACATGATAAATAACAAAGTAGTTGCAAGCTATTTCGCAGACCTTAGAAGTGTAGGGGAAACTCCTACAAGCGACGAAAACACCACAGCAAACGAGGAGATTAAAGAACAAGAAACTGAAATAACACAATCAGAAGAAAATTTGGAGCAAAATAGCGAAACAACTACTGAAGTGGCACAAATGGAAAAAAAGCCGGGAGAAAAAATATATTTAACAGCAACAGAAATAGAAGAGCAAAAATTAACATTAACAGTTAAATATGACGAAAAAGAAAAAAACGGAGAGAAATTATATAACAAGCAACTAGAACAAATTGTAGAAGGCAAAAACATAAGTGTTAAAGGCTATATGCCAGCAGATGCAACCATTTCAGTCGAAACAGCAAACAAAGAAAAAACAAAAGAAACATTAAAAGATATTTTAAATAATGATATTACATATCAAATAGCATATGATATAAAATTACTTTCAAATGAAAAAGAATATAACCCAACAGACTTTGACGAAAATGTTAAGGTCACTATAACAGGTGTAGAACCAATAGATACAGAAAATCAAAAATATAAAGTTGTACACATAAATGATGAGAACAAGGTAGAAGAAATAGAAAAGATAGAGCTTAAGGACAATGAAGTTACATTTGATGCCTCAAGCTTTTCAACATATGCGGTATTATTAGATAACACAATGAATTTGCAAAATATGGCATTACGTGCAAACGTTCCTGCAAAAAATTTGGATAGCACATTGACAGATATATGGGATGGAACAAGTACTGCAACAGGTTTTACATATGGAAATGGAACATCTGCATCACCATATTTAATAAAAAGTTGTGCAGAATTGGCATTTTTAAGAAACAGTGTAAACTCTGGAACAACATATTCAGGAAAATATTTTCAACTAGTTAGAAATTTGGATATGAATGGCAATTATTGGATTCCAATAGGAACAACTACTTATCATTTTCAAGGAACATTTGATGGAGCTGGATATGTAATAAAAAATGCAAAAATAGCAATAGCAGCATTAACTACAAGCATTGATTCATATGGATTTTTTGGAAGCGTTGGAGGAGGAACAACAAAAGCAGAAATACGTAATGTGATGTTTGATTCTATTAATATAGAAATAAATGTTAATGGAACAACAGCAACTACAACAGCACAAAAAGGATATCATGTAGGTATTGTAGCAGGAACATTGTATAAAAATTCTAATATTTATAATAACAGTATAACTAATTCTGCTATAGTATGTAAAAATACTTTAACATTAGCAGATAATACATTTAGACTAGTAGTAGGAGGAATTGCAGGATTTGTTGGCAATAGTATGACAGAAGGAAGAAATGGAATTACGATTTCAGAATCAGATCCTGGCAGTGCCGCAAGATACAGTATAAAAGGTTGTTTTGCAGATGTAGAGCTAGATATAGAGGCAAAATGCGCAAATGATGCAAGCGCAGGACAGTATGCTGTAGGTGGAATTGTTGGAATAATAACTGGTCAACCAGTATGGCCAGAATATTGTATGTATAACAGCTCAATAGTATCAAATGGATTCGCAGGACCAATATTTGGATATCTAAAAAATACTACAACATATACGTCAACAAGTAATTATGCAACACTTTGGCAAGGAAATGATGCAGGAAATCTTACAATGACAAGTGCATATTCATCACCAATGAAAATAAATGGCACATCTTTTAGCACATCAGTAACAACAGGGTCTTCTACAAGTAACATAGGACTTAATGTAGGCAAAGGAGCTACAGTAGTTCAAAGAGTACAAGGTATAAACAAGGGAATAGCATATGACTCTACAACAGGAGTTGACAATATAACATTACTTAATGGAAGTGGACTATCAAGAAGTAAGTATTTAAGCTGGGAAGAAGGTTATAAAATACCATCAAAATATACAAGTGTTACTGTAACAGACACAAATAACAAATCAACATATAGTATAACTGCAAAAAATACAAATACACCATTAACATATAAATGGTATGTGAATGGTACAGTTCAAAGCTCAACAACAAATACATTTACACAAAATCCAAGCTGGGATGAGGCATATCAGGTTGATTCAATTATAAAAGATAACAAAGGCTTTTACTTCTTAAAGAGTTTTGAAATACCACAATTAGAACTGAAAATAGCTTTCTCAATAGATGAAGCAAGAGATAAAGTAACAGCAGAATTAACAGGAACAGCAAAAGAGTTAATTAACGAAAGTGATTATACATATAAATGGTATACTTTAGATATTTCTGGACTAACAGCAACAGAAATAAAGGGAGAAACAGCAACAATATTAACAGAATTAGTAGAGGGACAAGAGTATAAATTAATAGCAACCAATAGTAATAATGCAGAATTAACAAGAGAAGGCAAATTTGTTTATAAAGCGGAGAGGACAGTTATATATGTCGATTATAAAGCAGGCTTAGATACAAATGACGGATTAACAAGAACAACACCAGTAAAAACTTTATCAGTAGCATATACAAAATTAAGTTCAACGGGAACAGTAAATACAAATATAATAGTAATTATGAAAGACTATACAGGTATCGCATTTAATACAAGCTCATTATTGAACGCAAAAAATGGAAAAGCTGCAACAATTACAGGAGCATATGACGGACAAGAAGAAGGTGGAACGTTGCTACTATCAGGTGGAACAGCAGGAAGATTTATAAGCGGAGATACGAACTTTGAAAATTTAACATTTTATGGTTCTGCACATACAACAGGTACAGGATCTGTTGATTTATATGTACAAGGACATAAAGTAAAGTTTGGATCTAATATAATAATGGACAGATATATCAAAAATGGTACATTGCCAGATTTTGATATATATGGAGGATGGCGTAAACCTAATGAACAATATAGTGTTGCAACAAATACTCCAACAATTGAAATAAATAGTGGACAATTCAACAAAATTATAATGGGCAATGGTATGGGAACAAATGCAGTTTCAAATCTTCAAAACACAACCTCTAACAATATTATGGGTAGTTCTTCTGCTAGTTTTGGTGGAACTGTAACAGTAGATTATATAGGGAAAATGAAACAGGAAGATATAGGTTTAATAGCAGGCGGAAATGAAATTGGTACAATATATAGTAATGCTATTATTAATATAAAAAATGGAAATGTTGGAAAAATAATAGGTGGAAATTATGCAGACTCAAGTAATAGACCAACATCTTGGGCATATCCATTAAATACATTTATAGGAACTTCAACAATAAATATAACAGGAGGACAAATTGAAAATATAATAGGAGCATCATATGGACGAAATGTAAATGGAACAACAATAAAAAGTGATGCATATTATTATGGAACTATAAATATAAAAATTTCTGGAGGAACTATAAATAGTGACATATATGGAGCAGGAGTAGGAAGTACTACAGGATATAATACTAATTCTTCAGATGCATACAAGAGCTATGGCGCAAATGTAACAACATCAACCAATATAAATATTTCTGGAGGAACAATAAAAGGAAATGTTTATGGAGGAGGTTATGCATATTCAGAAAATTTAACAGAAGCACAGCAACAATTAGACTCTGGTGCACTATATGGAAACAGTAATGTAATAGTAAATGGTTCTCCAACTATAAATGGGGATATTTATGGTAGTGGAAAAGGATATAATTATTCTACTGTACCAAATAACTCAAAAATGATAGGAAACACAACGGTTACCATATCTGGAACCCCAACAATTGGTTCGGGAAAAATAATATATGGTGCAGGAAATGGACTAGCACTAAGTACAACTGCTGGGTTAACAGGAAATACAACCATAAACATGAATGCCACAATAAATAAATCTGTTTATGGAGGAGGAAATTCGGCAAATGTAATAGGAAATACAAATGTTAATTTAAGTGCTTCTAACAATTTAGCAATACATGGTGGAGGAAATGGTACAGGCAAAGTTTCTTTAAAATCAAGTGTAAATATAAATAATGGAACATATGGAACAATATATGGAGGAGGACAAAATAATGTAAGAGAAACTAGTATAATAGCAACAGGAGGACAAGCTAGTTATATATATGGAGGAGGCATAAATGCTAACAGTGTTACAACAAAATCAAACGTAAACATAAAAGGAACAAAAATTATAGGAATGGTTTGTGGTGCCGGTGGTGCAAATTCAACAACAACAACAACAAATGTAACATTAACAAGTTCAAGTGCAACAATACCAACAGTATATGGTGGAAGTAGAGTGGCTACTGCAAAAGCAACAATTACAAATGTTATATGTAGTGGTGCAACAATAACTAATGTATATGGTGGAACAAATACTTCAAATATAAGTACGGCAAATTTAACAATAAATTCTGGCACAATAACTAATGCATATGGCGGAAACACCAATGGCGGAACAGTAACAAATACAATTCTAAATGGAGCAGGGGGGCAAGTTACAAACTTATATGGAGGAGGAAATAGCACTAATATTTCTACTAGTGTAGGTACTGCAACAATAAACATTAAGGGAACTAAAATTATAACAGCGGTTTATGGCGCAGGACGTTCTAACTCGAATACTACTACAACAAATGTGACATTAACAAGTTCAAGTGCAACAATACCAACAGTATATGGTGGTGGACAAACAACAACAAGTCAGGTAACAAATGCAAATATTAATTGCAAAGGAGCAACCATAACAAATATATATGGGGGATCCGCATATGGAGGTAATGTTGAAAAAACAAATGTAAAAGTAAATTCAGGAACAGTAAGCAATATATATGGTGGAAATTATAACTCAGGAGAAATTACACAAAGTACTAACATAACTATAAACGGAGGAACAATTTCTAGTGCCATCTATGGAGGAGGAAATGGAAGCAACTCTAAAGTAGGCTCTGTAACAGCAAATGCAACAGCCAATATAAATATAATTAAAGGTAGTATAAGAGGAAATATATATGGTGGAGGCTATAATTCTATAGTATATGGAAATACCAACATAAATTTTGGAAAAGATGCTGTTGGAGATAATTCTGCAACAATAGGTAGTATTTCCATTGATGGAAATGTTTATGGAGGAGCAAAGGCAACAACTGCCTCACATATAGGAGTTACAGGTGAATCTAATGTAAATATTGATGGTAATGGATATGAAACACTTATGATAAACCAAAGTATTTTTGGAAATGGTGATAATTCTAATATAAGTGGTAATAAAAACATATCAATTAAAAACTATGGTGCAAGATCTTTAGCAAAGAAAATATTGTCAGTTGAAAAAGCATCGCAAGTAATTATAAATAATTCAACATTACATATAACAGGAGCAACCAATACAGTAAATCAATATAATACTATAAAATTTGCATTCAATGATATAGGACACCTAAAATTAGCAAATAATTCAACTATATATTTAGATAATGGAGCTAATTTATTAAAAGAGTATTCTAGTATATTGATAAACGCAGATGGAACTGAAACATTAGAAACTGCTAAAATAGATACATCAACAGAAATAGATGGAAGCGAAGTATTAACAACAAATGTAGACAATAAAATGTATATGTTGCAAGGAAACAACTTAAATATAGCACAAAATGAAGATGTTACTACATACGGAAATGTAAATGGAATGACATATTTAGGAATGTACACAAGTTCTGTAAATCCAATAGGAACTACAACACGTACAGGAGACAATAATGTATATGTAATGGGTAAACACAAAGCAAATCATAATATAACAACAGATGGTTTTTACACTAATCAAACAGATAGTACACATAAGTATATTATTCCAACTCCAACAAGTGCAGACTATTATATATGGTTAATAGGTAGAATTCCAGATGAAAGTCAATTAGATACAGAATTAACAGCATATAAATATAGCACAATAGACACCGTTGAATTACCATTAATAAGTAATAGCGAACCTAATACTATATTTAACGTCTCTAATCTCGAAGCAGATTTAATGCCAACAGTTTCTATAAAGAATAAATTACAAATACCAGCTACAGCAACAACAGAAGATATTGCAAACACTACATTTGGTTTAGAGATGCAAACAGGTACATCAGGTTGGGTATCAAGCAAAACTACAGATTATTATGTGAGTAAAGGTGCAACTTCAGGAACTCACTCTGGTGATATAGAATATTTATCTGATAATTCAACACAAGTTCCAAGTATAATATTAAATCTTTACAATTCACAAAATATTTCGCAGACTACATTTGTTGGATATGTTGCAATAAATTTTGATGTATTGCAACCACAAACTCCAATAAGATATAAAATTACGAAATTAAGAATAAAAATATCAATATATACTTCGAAAGAACAACAAGCAGGGTATGCAATAGGAATTGCACCAGGAGAAAAATTTGAAGCACCATTTGCAACAGTAGAAACAAATATTACGGAATCAAGTGAATTTTCTATGTATTATAATTTAACAATAAACAACTTTGCAGAATATAAATATGCTACATCATATCCAACAAGTTATAGAACTTTAATTTCTAAAGATTCAACAGGATATGCATATAGTTTGCCAGCAGGAACAAAAATAACAATGATAGATTTAATAAATAACAAATATTACTATTATATTGTAAAAACATCAGATGTATCAAGTGAAAAAAATGAATATAGACTATCTGAATTTTTGGAAATGCCAACAACAAATCAATACTATAACGAAACAGCAGCAATAGCAACATATCAAGATACAACAAATAATATAGTTCAAGAAAAATTTATATTCCATGTGGATTTTAAGGAAACTGCAATAACACAAACATCAACAGGAAATACACTAGTTATGGAGTTAAGAAACAGTGAGGGCAGGACAATAGCAAGTGTATTAGGCTCACAAAGAGAAACAGGAAAATATGGAATATATGTAGACAAAGATGCATTATTAAATACGCAGATACAAGAAATACCAACAACAGTTGCATTAGGCGATAGCTTTAATATAAAAGCTGCCTCAACATTTACCCAACAAGTAGTAAATGGAAAAATAATATATGATACTCAATATTTAGACAAAAAAATGGGAATAACAATAAATGTATGGGACAACACAGCACAAACATTATTAAACGGGCAAGAGCTGATGGGAATATCTTATGAAATAAATGGAACAACATATTATCCAAACATAAATGGAACAGCAAGAATAAAAGTAGCAGATAATGTTGCAAATATATTATCAAATATAACAGTAAAAACAGAACATAATAAAACATTAACAACAGGAGATTACACAATAGTAGTAGACACATTAGCATCAGCAGACGGAGAGTACTATGAATATGATATAAGACACCACGACAAAAAAGTAGTAAATATAAAAAATAGTGAATATGGATTAAAATTAACAATTGCAGACGAGGATAGGATAATAGAAAAAGGAAAAACAAGCATAACTGTAAATATGGAAAAATCTGTAGCAAACATAACAACACCAACATTTACAGTAAAAGCCTACAGAAGAGACTACACAGAAGAATTATCAACAACATATAATGAAACAATAAACATAACAGCCCAAGCGACAACACCAACATTTATAGTAACACTACCAACAGACATAAAAACAGGAACATACAAAATAGTAGTGGAACTATATGATGGAGAAACCTACATAGGCGAAGCACATGACTACTTTATTGTTACTTAAGCATATTAAAGTTCAAATACAATTTTATAAAAAACAATGGTTATTTTAGGTCAGCAAAAACTGACCTAAAATAATACACAGAAGAAAGGAATATAATGGAGTACGATATAGAGCAAATAGAAAAACAAAATGAAAAAAGAAAAAGAACTAAGCAAATAGTTAAAAAGCTATTATTTATAATTATTATAATACTTTTATACAACATATTTCTTATAACCAAATCTACATTAGACAAAACAGATGCTAAATCAATGTTTGGCTATAGAGCATATGTAATTACAACAAATAGCATGGAGCCTACAATAAATGTAGGAGATATAATAATAGTTAGTGGAATAGAAAAAGACAAAATTAGAACAGATAAAATAGTTACATTTGAACAAAATAATCAAATAATAACACATAGAATAGTTGGAATTGAAGAAACAGAAAAAGGCTCGAAATATGTAACTAAAGGTGATAACAATCTAACCAAAGACACAGAAGAAATATCATATGAACAAATTTTAGGAACAATTGTATTAAAAATTCCACGTATAGGAAACATTATATTATTACTAGAAGATAAAGTTTATATTATATTGTTATTA
>OHJU01000618.1_pt1 | contig 18856 bp, 18 predicted proteins | sample 1568711 | NCBI WGS metagenome assembly OHJU01 (sample SAMEA3879574, study PRJEB24766) | human gut metagenome | biome: human-associated habitat; feature: feces | place: USA | collected 1985/1987 | reverse complement strand
GGAGCAAAGTTCGCTTTGCTCCGGCATGGCTCCCCCTGTTGGACTCGAACCAACGTAGAATGCCCTAATTATCTAGACAAATTAATAAAATGTTGTCGGTAAAGTCTGTTTTAAATCTAAATAAGACTTCACTTGAGGGAACCCCTCCCCGCTTAAAAAATCAAGAAATCTATAAAACTAAACAGTCTTAGCTTGATAGGAAGTGATTAACCTAATGCGCTATCGCAAACACGCATATGGATGGACGGCCTCATCTTCAGCGATAAGGCCGTGTTGGTTTTAATCTGTTTCAGACGGCTCTTGATAGATAGCGGCGTCCGGCATGTAAATATCATATTTCCCCAGCAGGGCTGCAAGTAAGTTTGCGTTTTCATTCCCCATAAGATAAAATTCCCCGTTTTCGTTTAACACGGTGTCATGGCCATCCCCAGCAGGATATAGTACCTCCCGTTTGCCGTTTCCCTCAAATGTGATTCGATACATGTTATAACTACATTTATTTCCACCATCGCCCTTCATTCCGGAGAAAATCTTTACCAGCACAGCGACATCTTCCGGATCGTCAATTACAACGGTTTTGCCATCATCGGCGTGCGCCACTAGTTCGCTCCAGTTGCCATAGTCCACCGTTACGGTTTTAGCAAACCGAAGGCTTTTTGAGGAACAGCCAACTGTACAGATTGTAAACAATAACACGAATGCGATAGTTATCCATCTTTTCATAGTACACTACTCCTTTTACACTACATGCTGATTAACGTTCCGGTTTCCGCGTCGATTATGATAGAGCCGTTGTCGGAATCGCACCGCCATACGGGTTTCAACCTGATTCCCGAATCCGTAGCGGTTGGATAATATTCAAGCTCTATTCCAGTTATTTTGATGTCATTCGTCACGTTCCCTACGGATAAGATGCCGCCTATGCCCTGAATTATATTCCGCGATGGGATGAGATCTATTTTCTCCCCCGCGGCATTCACGCCGCTCCACTGCTTGGATACCCAGTTGACCCCGTTTTGACTTACGTAAACCACTAGACCGTCGCCTGAAATATTGACGGGGATGTTATCAATATACCTGTTGATGACATAGATGTATCCGATATCGATTGTTGGAGCGTTGTTTTGCGCGCCGGTAACATCCAGGCTTTGCTCCGTCACCTTAATCACCTCAACGTCCCTTATCTCATTCATCTCCTGATTGCTGATAAGATTGTGGTCGAACAGATATTGCTTGGCCGTGTTCCAGCCTTCCTTTATTGTACAGCTCAGCCCCACATTGTCAAGCAGGTTTGCATTTTCAAGCACATGCATGTTTCCGCTCCGCGTCTCTACTACAAGGCTCCTGTTGCCCTCTTCGGCTTTCATTATTCCTTCGTTCTCCGTAAGAGCGACATCGTTTACGCCGAATACATCATATAAAACTTTAGCTGTGTCAAAGACCTTTGGAGAAACCTCATAGCTGCCGGATTCAACCAATCCCTGCTGGTATTGTTCATATGGAATATCCACAGACACCATAAAATCATCCATGGGTACGGATGCCATGTAATTATTCTCCGGTATACTGCTCGGCTGTATAAGCGCGGATGAACGAACGTCAATCCTCACCCCAGGGTTGACGGACACATAGTACCTCAGATCCGGCATTGTGCTTGGCAATGTGCTTGTGGAATACGCCCCCACGCCTGGCATGCGGTCATTAACCGCGTTATAATGGGATATCCCTCCTATAAGTTGCTCGCCGTTTCGAATGTTAGCCTGTATCCAGGCGTTTAATAGAGGCATCTTCCCATTGGCGAGTATGCCCCAAAGGCTTATTATTTCCGTATCTCTGGGACCTAAAGGAGCGACCTCCGCATATCCTAAGACCATATGCGCCCTATGGCTTCTTCCGGGCAGCGTTCTGGCCCATGCCAGACGAGTGGGCTCTTCTTTAAACTGGTCGCAACATGCTAAAATAGCCCATTTAAGATCGAAATTCCAACTGGTATTTGAGTAGTAGCCGCTTGTAGAACTCCATCCCATAAGAAGGCTTCCAACTTGATTGTAGCCGATAAAACCAACAGGATAATTAAAATATTCAGATCCATCCCAATATGACAATCTACCATCAGGCGTCCCATGTCCTGTCCAGTATAAAATATCAGCCTGGTTGTTCAGGTTGGTTCCATTTATATATCGCTTCTGCGCGGTTTCAGAATAGCGGCATGCGCGTAAGAACGAATAAGAACCGTGGAGATTTCGTTCTTTGCGGGTCTTGCCGCACGGGAGCCTGAAGGGAAAAGGGCAATACCCGTAACCTCAAAAAAGCGGCTGTGCCGCTTTTTTGACGCGCTGAATATTGCCATTGTCTTTGTTGACTATTCTTACAAAAATATACTAAGCATATTGATACCTCTTTTTCTTTTTGATGAAGAAGAGCGCCGTCACAGACAATGCCAGCAACTCCGCCACACCAATGGCCAGCCAAATGCCGTCTATACCAAGTACCAGCGGAAGGAATACTACCATAATGGACTGGAACAAAAACGTTCTTGCGAAGGAGATTGTCGCTGAAACAAAACCGTTATTTAACGCGGTGAAAAAGGCTGAGCTGAATATATTGAAGCCGCCAATCAAAAATGATAAAGCAAACAATCGAAACCCGTGAGCAGTCATTTCAAATAATGCTACATCATAACCAACAAAAATCTTAGAAAGCGGCGCCGCCAATAGTAAAGCCAGGCCCGTCAGGGAAACACCGCAGATCCCTATAAAGGTCAGGCTTTTCCGGAACAGGTTTTTTAGCTCTGAATAATTTTCCGCTCCGTAATGATAACCGACTACAGGCGCGCTTCCAATCGCATATCCAAAGAAAATCGCGTTGAAAATAAAGTTCACATACATGATGACCCCATAGGCCGCGATTCCGTTCTCCCCGGCGATCTTCATAAGCTGCAAGTTGTATAATACCCCAATGACAGAGTTTGAAAGGTTAGTCATCAGCTCGGAAGAACCGTTGGTACAGACCTTTAGGATCGTTTTAACACTGAATACAGGCTTTGTCAAACTAAGCAAACTGCTGTTGTGTCTGGCGAAGTAGATGATTGGGATAATCCCTCCGACGATCTGACTCACGGCCGTCGCAATCGCCGCCCCTGCAAGGCCCCAACGGAATACAGCGATAAAAAGCGCGTCCAAAAGGATATTGGTCATGCCTGCGGCAACGGTTATCATGAGGCCAAGCTTCGGTTTCTCTGCAACGGCAAAGAGACTTTGAAATACGTTTTGAAGCATGAAAGCAGTCTGAAATGTCAGCATGATGCTGCCGTACACAACGCAATTCTCCAAAAGCTCGCCGGTCGCTCCCATCGCTAGGGCTACAGGCCGAATCGCAAACAGGCCAATGGCCGTGAGGACAATGCCGCTGATTACCGTCATGCAGATCAGCATTGAAAAATATTGATTTGCTTTTTTTGGCTGTCCCTCGCCCAAGGTCTTGGAAACCAGCGCGCTCCCGCCGGTTCCAATCATAAATCCAATGGTGCCAAGGCCCATCAGTAGGGGCATGATAAGATTAATTGCGGCAAAGGGCGTTTTGCCAACGAAATTGGACACAAACAATCCATCCACCACGCCATAGATTGAGGTGAATATCATCATGACAATGGATGGCATTACAAAGCGAAGCAGCCTTTTATAGGTAAAATGATCCGATAATTGTATTCTCATGTTTTATTGATTCCTAACCAGTATTTTGCATAATTCGCTATATGCGGTGCAAGTGTTTTGATTTGTGCGCCCGTTGTATTAACGCACAGCTGACAGCCTTCTTTTTGTCCCCGCTTCAGACAGGACAGCATTTCACGGCTCCTTACCCTTGCGGCGTCACCTGTTTGATTTTTTCATCATGTTCTGTCCGTTAAGCATTCACCTTCAGGAGCACGTTCCCTGCATCGCTTCAGCTTTGCGAATAAATCAGCATAGACAAATAGATTGAATGGCATATGCCCCCATAAAATTGTATCCGCGCTTTGCCCGGCGACAACACAATCTCCTTTTGCGGCCAAGGCCTTAATTATTTTCTGCTGAACAAGCATATTCGTTGTGTTCTGGTGGAGGAATGCCGGATAGTAAAATGTGCGCCCAACCGTGATCGGGCAGCTGTGTGATAACCCTATTTCCATCATTTCTTCAACATAGGTTTCAGCCAGGTTGCTTTCCTCTGCAATGGCCAAAATAATCTCTTTGTCATAATAGGCAAAGTGAAAAATATCATCTGGGAGTTTTCCAAGCTCTCTGCCATCGCTGCCAAACTCACGGCTAATCGTTATAATGCTCATCTAATCCCTCTATAACCGGTTGACTCAAGATGGTTTGCGCTTCTTTACCCAGTTGTTTCACATATGCGGTGAGCAGCTGAAAAAGCATTGCTTGTTCTTTTGCTGAGAATTGATCAAAGACGCGTAGCTCCATCAGCACTGCATTGTCCGTGGTTTTTGCAGCAAACCGACTGCCTGCATCAGTCAAAAGGATCCGTTTGCTTTTCTGGTTTCCCGTAACAGGCTCAAGCCTGATATAACCCGCCGTTTCAAGGTTTTTTAACGCTGAATTCACGGTTTGTTTGCTTAGTGACAGCATCTCACAGAGCTGGCTTTGCGTATAGCCGTCTTTATTCTCTCTAATTGTGTATAGAATCCAAAACGCACAGTCAGACAGTCCGTAATGGCGGGCGAGGGAATGGTATACATCATCCATCTCCTTGTATAGATTATTGAACTGTGTAAGTAGTTTGCGTGAATTCTGTTTTTCCAAAATAGGTCGGCCTCCTTTTTGTCCGGATTCGGACTTTCTTATTATAGTCCGATTTCGGATAAAAGTCAATACAAAATATTACATATAGGAAATTTAGTTGTAATTGCACCCATTTTACATATGCATGTGGTATGTTGACAAAAAGAAAACAGAGAAAATGCACTCCTTATACGGTACATCCCCACTGATTTACCTCTCGTGATATTATATTAAAATATGTCCCTATAGACATGGTGGATTTCAAAGGCAACTTTGCCGTCCATGTTTACGTTTTGAATTGTAAAATGGAATGCAACAAGGCTAAGGTGGTAAGGAAGGGCTGGAGTGGCTATGCTTTGGTACTGCCAAAATATATTTGGACTGTTATTGGATACAGCTTAGATTGACAAGTACGTAACATAGTTAAGGTCTTATTACTAAATGTTTTTCACATCCCTGTATTCTATGCCGGAAAGCGGAACAAAATATGCGGAAATTGCATATATTGAATTACTTACACTCTAATCTTTAATGGAGGGAAATATGTATACTGATAGCTATGTGGTAAAATCTCTGGAATTACATCTGTTTTTTGGACGCATAATGAAAGAGCATTCCTTGTTTTTAAGGGCGGGTTTTACTCCTGTTAATGTGTCCTTCTCGAACAAAGCCGAGTTTTATAAAAAAGAATTTGACAAGCTTCTGTGTCAGGCGGTCACGCTCAGTAACGGTATTGTAAGTCAGAAGGTCCTGAATTCGGGTGAATTGGTCACAAAATTTACGGCTTTGGCGGAAAAACAGACGGAACATTTTACCGGTATCTCAATCAATAAGGAAATAACCGCTAAGGAATTGCGCTTGGTCAGCGGTTGCAGTCAATATGGTAACAGTCCGGATAAGCATCATCAGATACAGGAGCTCAACCGTACGGCAATCGAGCTGTTGAATGGACTGATTTCCTTTAAGGAAAGTATTTTAAAAAATGTTCTATGCTGCGGTATGTTCACTATGAATTATCCGTTGCTGATTGAACATATAACTAGGGAAGCAAAGCTATATCGTGAGTATGTTGAAATGCTTGAAAACCAAGGGGATTTGACAGACATATCAATGAAAGAGGTCGAATGCTTCTGGAACCGGATTATGATGGAGCACGCAATGTTTATACGTGGGCTTCTGGACCCGTCGGAAGTAGAGCTGTTCCATTCAGCAGACGAGTTTGCTAAGGAATATTCCGCATTATTGGATACCTGCCGTAACGCCCAAGGTCAAACATTGACATCGAATTCTTTGAAAGAAACCGTTAAGTTCAGAGACTTTAAAATGGCAGGCACACAGGGCGTTGAGCAATGCAAAATCCGTTCAGTGATTCTGCCGCTCCTTGCTGACCATGTGTTACGGGAGGCCAATCATTATATCCGACTGTTGGAATGTTAAATTTAAAACCTTCAATGCCTTTAAAGAGTTTAAAATTATCCGCTAGAACATACTTTTCGTGCTCTTAAGACAGCTAAAGCCTTTGAGAACTCAAGGGCTTTTGTGTTTATAAAAGCTCAGGCCATCAAAAACCCCTGGGACTATCAAGGGCCGCAGCCCTCGACCTTAAATCCGGCTCTGACGATATGTACGTAAGAGCCGGATGGCAACCGTGTGTTTTTCGTTCTTTGCGGGTTTTGCCGCACGGGAGCCCGCGAAGGACGAGAGGCTAAACCCGTAACCTCAATAAAGCGGCGCAGCCGGTTTTTTTGACACGTTGACTAAAGTATATTCCGGACAGAGGCTAGAATAAATTGCGCTGTTTCTTGGTGGCAGCGCAAAGGCGCTCTACAAATGATTAACAGGGACGCCCACCTGAGGGAAGCGGTCAACTCGAACCGCAATCCATTGACAGGAATCAAAACGCTTGCTATAATGGATACAATTTATAGTGAAAGGCAGGTGGACAGCATGATAAAACGCAATAGTACGAACAATAAGCAGTATCGGGAAAACTGTCCGCCTATTCCGTGATATATTTTACGGCAGGTGTGTACTGAGCGCTCCCGACAGTGGGGAGCGTTTTTTTGTTTATTTTAGGAGAAAGCTATGATTGAGATCAAGGGGAGATATAACTCCGCTAAGATTTTTACAGACGTGATAGATGAAAGCTCCATTGCGCAGATCGTCCAGCTGTGCAACCAAGAGTTTGCGTCTGGCAGCAGCATACGAATGATGCCCGACGTACACGCTGGGGCGAGCTGCACCATAGGCACCACCATGACCATAACCGATAAGGTCATTCCTAACCTGGTGGGCGTAGATATTGGCTGCGGAATGGAGACCGCTAAGCTGAAGGAAAAACGCATTGACCTAACCAAACTGGATAAGCTCATTTACAGCGCCATACCCTCAGGCTTTTCCATTCGTAAAAAACCCCACCGCTTTGCGCGGGAGATTGACCTTACGGCCCTTCGATGCTATAAGGCGGTGGATACGCGCCGTGGCGACCTGTCAATCGGCACCTTGGGCGGCGGAAATCACTTCATCGAGGCGGGCAAGGCTGAGGATGGAACGATATACCTTGTGGTACACTCAGGCAGCCGGCATCTTGGACTGGAGGTAGCAAAATACTATCAGGAGCAGGCATACCACCAGTGTAATGGCACGGATAAGGAGTCCATTGACGCGGCGATTGCACAGCTAAAGGCCCAGGGCCGCGAAAAGGAAATCCAGAAAACCATTAAATCAATAAGAAGCGCCAAGCGTACCGACATTCCCAAGGCGTTCTGCTACGCCAAAGGCTGGTTATTTGAGGATTACATCCATGACATGCGCCTGATGCAGCAATACGCCGCGCTGAACCGCCAGGCCATTATGGATGAAATGATTCGTGGTATGGGCCTTCATGTGAACGAGCAGTTCTCCACTATCCACAACTACATCGACACCGACGCCATGATACTCCGCAAAGGCGCGGTGTCAGCCATGACTGGCCAAAAACTTATAATTCCAATCAACATGCGGGACGGCTCGCTCGTGTGCGTGGGTAAGGGAAATGCGGATTGGAACTTCAGCGCGCCCCACGGCGCAGGACGGCTTATGAGCCGCTCGGCCGCGAGACAGAGCTTTACGCTTACCCAGTTTAAAGCTAAGATGGAGGGCGTTTACTCGACCTCGGTTTCCCGGGATACCATAGACGAGTGTCCTATGGCCTATAAAGCCATGGACGATATTGTTTCCAATATAGGACCCACCGCTGAAATCATCAGCGTTTTGCGCCCTATATATAACTTCAAATCGGGCGCCGGCGACGCATAAGGCAAATACCGCCTCTGCGCAAGCTGCAGAGGCGGGTCTATAGGAGGTAGCATAATGCAGAAATTCATATCAAAAGAAAAACTGAGTAAAAAGGCCAAGCGGGAACTCAACCTCGCGCAGCGGCAGACCTGGAGCATTAATCCAGTGAGCCGCAAGCAGAAAAACAAAAAAGCATACGACAGGAAGAAAGCCCGGAGCTGGTCATATGATGACAAGCTTCGGGCTTTCCGCTATGTCCGCTTAGAGCTCCTGTAAAAACTGTTGGTTACACCCATGTTGGGATCATCCGCCAGAGTGTGACCATGCTCTCAAAGGCCGCTGGATATACACAGTTAACGACTATGATCCGCGGGATGAAAACAGTTAAGACGCTTTGCCCAGCGTTTGCCTAGGTTGCCCAAACAACAGGTTTCCATTAATGCACCGGCCCTGAACGGCCGCGGCTTTGAACGGAACCTTCCGTACTGATTCAGATTGGCACAGGATATCTACTGGCCATCAATTATAAGCCGCGAAAGCTTTATCGCCATATCTACTCCGCCTACGGTGTAGCCGCAATATCCATAAACTCCGGTTAAAGGGGGAACTGCTAATACTACCACAGGCAAGGAATCCGGATCTAAAAACATATCCCGCGCCAGTATATTGAGATTTTCCTCGAAAGAATCTCTAAAAATCCTCGCCTTAGGATATACTGACAGGAATCGCTTAAGCGTGGGATCGTCCAGCTCGGACCAGTCGCGGATAATAAGCGCCAGCTCTATACTGCGCTCAAACACGAGTCCGCTCTCCCTAAGTTCATTTAGAAAGTGCTCGGTCGGCTCAGATCCTGGCTGTAAAAAGGCGAGCATGGCGGTTAACCCCTCCCCGCACAAGGAAGACGCTGTAAGCCTGGATCCGTCCTTCATAGCAAGGCTAAAATCTTGAAGGGCGTTTTTCTGAAGCATATCATCAAGCCGGGCCTTTGGCATATTTATATTGCATTCGATTCTATCGCAAGGGTCAAGGCAAACTTCCTGAACATCGGCCAACTGGTTACCGTTGGGCAGCCGGTTGACAGCGACGAGGCGATAGGTTCCTGGCGCCAGTTTAATCTCGTCGTATTCATTCAGGATTAGTCCATTAAACCGCTGAAGCTCAAACGCCGTACCGGTGAGGCGGCTAAGGCTCCAGTTAATGCCGTAACTCCATGTAAACGGAGCCTCGGAGCGCAGCGCCAGCGTTGCACTGGACGCGTATGGGAGCTCAGGCCAGGCCAAAACCCAGTCCTCTTGAGGACCAAAGAATTCAGCCCTTACGGTAACCGGATTCAGGCGTGCGCAAAGGCCTATCGCGCGGGCAAGCGCAACAAACAAGGCATTGTCGTTTCCAGGCGCAAGGCCGGTTATGGCATACCACTCCCTGCCCCTACCGCTGTTTGCTTCGGACACAATGGTTTTTGCCAGCATTTGAGGATGAGCGGCAAAGAACTCCCGCTCTGCGCTGGTCAGCGTTTCAGCCAATGCCGCACGCCATGGGCGGATCAACTCAATCCCAATGCGCGGTGATAGCAGATAATGTACATAGACCGGCTCATTGCCCTGATATAACGGAAGAAAGCGCAGCGCGTGATCCAGGTGATGATTCAGAACATCAGCGGATGTATCGCGCAAATCCTTCTCTTCCAGCGTATCCAACAGCCTTTTGGCCCAATAAACACGTTCGGCAGGCTGCCAAAGCATAAAACGCCCGATCTCCGCAACGTTTCCACACGCGGTTTTCAATACCTGCTCTAAGTCCTCACTAGGCGCGTATTGATCACAAAAGTCTTTAAAGTATCCAGCCAACCTATTAGCTCTCAATATATTTGCAGTCCTGATCTTTTCACGGTTATGACGTTGCTGGGCGCCGTTAATCGAGTCCGCTGTTTTAATTTTAACGTCCGCCTTCGGTGCTAAAAACTCCCTGAAGCCGACGTAAACCTCTCTTAATCCTTTTAGCACAAGCTTTACATGGATGTCTCCGCCCGGAGGAATGTCCGCTATAGCTAAGCGCGATTCAAAAGCAGCCTCAATATGCAGGCTGCCGCACCCGCAGGCTATCGACACTTTGCCATGCCTGTCAGCCTTTAGGACCGCAATAGTCTGAAAGGCCGCCATATTAAGAACCTGTAGACGCAGCAGTGCGCCCATAGCCGGCGTTCCGTCTTCGTTTTGCACAGTAAAGGCGATTTCGCGGGTTACTGCGTAGCGATGGGTCTCATTGTAAAGATACGCATCGGCCCGGCGCTCAATCAAAGTTTCCTTTTTTAACCCTGGTCCGATGTAATCCGAAAACGCGCGGGTATGTATCAGCATTGCCCTGGAAGCCGCACGAACAAACCAGCCGTGGTCAAGAATTGGTTCCGGCTCGCAGGCCCCCAGGAATCTCCATTCTCCGTTCACGTAAACCTCCACCCAGGCGTGGTTATCGTCGCAATGGCTCCATAAGGGTGCATAAACCTGGCGCGCCGGAATGCCTAGGCTGCGAAAGACTGTTACCGCAAATACCGATTCTTCTCCACACCTGCCTTTTCCGGAACGGTAGGCCGTCATCGGCCCCTCGGTCCTGTCGCTGGACGCCTGATATGTGACGTGCTCGCAGCACCAGAGATTGATTTCCAGTATAGCGCGTTCCAGCGGCAGATCCCGAACACGTTCGACGACTTTCGCGTAGAAAAAGTCGCGGCAGGGCTCAAGCGTCTCTGAATTGACCCTGGGACACAGGATGAAGTGGAAAAATATATCCTCAGGAATCACTTGGTTCCAAATATTCTCCTGAAACACCCTCAGCGAGTGCGCGGCTTCACGCTCCATCTCAACAAAGGGCACTGTAACGGCGTCGGTATATGGAAGCGTTCCGTACAAATATTCAAGGCACAGCTTAAGATCGCCATAAGCGCGGCTGACGCCGTGCTCAATCCGTTTGTGTATCAAAACGGGCATTGACTGCAGGGCACGCTGGTATTTGGCGGCTGAATAGGATTTTATTGCTTCCGAAAACATGGATACATACCTCGCTCTATCATCTATGGTTTTAGTGTAACCCTCAGCACAGTATCCACATTATCCGGCAGAATGGGGCTGGGGCCTAAGTCGGCGAAGGCAAGCTCGGGATAGTCGCTGTGTACCCAGCTGGTGGAAACAGGAACCTCGCATCCTGTCGCAAGCATACGGATTGAATCCAGCTGTTCTGGATCGATACCCGTTAACGGAAGCGGACCCAGGGTATTTTCAAAGATATGGAGATAGAGTTCGTTCCCCTTTCTTGTTATCCTCCCCCAGTCCGGCTTTTCAATGCCGGAAGGTCCGCAGCCATAGACGCTGTCGCTGTTGAATTTCATCCACCGGCCGATTTCCCCAAGAACTTTCACGGACGCTTCCGGAAGGTTCCCATTGGCGTCGGGGCCGACGTTTAATAAAAAATTGCCGCCCTTGGATACACATTCTACCAGCTTGTGAATCAACATGGATGCAGGTTTAAAGTCGCGGTCGGTCGCGTGGTATCCCCAGTTGCGGTTCATTGTCGCGTTAGCCTCCCAATAAACAGGCAGCCCGTTTGGGTCCATAAGCCCATAAGGCGGAATAAACTGCTCGGGGGTAACGAAATCGCCATGATAAGTTGTAGGGTTTCCCTGTGCAAGGGAACCATATCCTTCACCGCTGCATTCTAAACGATTGTTTATTATAACCTGCGGCTGAAGCGTACGAACCATCTCAATCAGTTCAGCGGCTTTCCATGCGTCGCCGCGCATCGCATCATAAGAAAAATCGAACCAAAGAATATCCAGCTTGCCATAATTGGCGCATAGTTCGCGTATTTGACCATGCATGAACGTCAAGTAACGGCTCCAATCCCTGCCTTCGTTGCCGCACTCGGCGTGATTGCGCATTGGATGGTTTCTATCGCCGTAATGTGGATAATCCTCATGATACCAGTCCAACAGCGAATAGTACAGACCTGCTCTTAGTCCCTCGGCGCGGGCAGCCTCAAGAAATTCCGCAACCAGATCCCGGCCGCACCGCGTATTTGTAGATTTGAAGTCTGTATACTCACTGTCAAAAAGACAAAAGCCGTCGTGATGCTTGGCTGTTAAAACGACATAGTTCATGCCGGCCTCTTTGGCAAGCCGCACCCATTTTTTGGGGCAAAAATCCCTTGGATTGAACTCGTAGAAATACCTCATGTATTTTTCTTTTGGTATTTGCTCAAAGCTGCGTACCCATTCCCCGCGGGCTGGTATGGAATAAAGCCCCCAATGGATAAACATGCCAAAACGGGCGTCAAGGAACCATTTCATGCGAGCTTCATATGCATCGCGGTTAAAAGTGTACATTGTAGTTGACCTCCCCGTGTGTAATCTGGTTAAAGCTTTAATTTGTACTAACTCCTGCAAGGCTAAGCCAGCCGCGCCCGCTACGCCTTACTAAATTGTTTAAGGTTATATGGTAGGGGCATTCCTTCCGCAGGGTTGGCAACGCCCTTTTATCCACGGGATAATGGTAAGACCCGCATACGCGCCGACTAACCTACGAGCCTTCCGTTACCTGCAGCCAAATTTTGCTTGCGGAGGATGTTATCATATACTCCCGCGGTCCTGGCCTGCATGATTCTTCTGTACGCCGTTTCGTTATGTATCGCGAAACATGGAGTACAATCGATTTATATAGACCCGACCCAACGCGCGGTCATAGCTGCCGGTTTTAAACATAGCGCCAATTTTCAGCATCCTGGGTGCATTCATGTTTCTGACGCTGTTAATCAGCTAAGCCGCGCGCTACTTTGCCTATATAATCACAGTCTATAATATTAAACCGGTCTTCCGGCGGATAAAGGCAGCTCCCATAATATATGGAGCGATTGCTGCTGACGGAAGTATCATTAAGGGATTTATGCGCGGCCAAATGAATCTGATCGCACCTGGTTTGAGCTATTATACGGTCCATATTTCGCAGGGTTATCCCCGCTCCTGGAAGTATCTGAATGCGGCCGGCAGCATATTCGATCATTTCCCGTACCGTATCGGCGCCGTAAAAAACATCGGGTTCCTGACCGCTGGTTAAAACCCTCGTGATCTTTAGGTCGATTAGCGCATCCAGAGTCGCCTTCCAGTCTGGAACTACGTCAATAGCCCTATGAAATACGGTTTCTTTGCCAGCGTCCTGTGCAATTTCGGCCAGGACGCGAGTGCGGTCGCAGTCAAGAGTGCCGTCCGGATTGAGAAAGCCGAATACCAGGCCGTCCGCACCATGGTCTAGAAGCGCATGCGCGTCTTCGACAGCGGTTGCAAACTCCGCATTGGTGTAACAAAAGCCCCCTTCGCGCGGCCGAACCATGGTCATGATGCTCATGGAAGTTTCCCGCTTCGCCACCCGGAGGGAACCAATGGAAGGCGTAAGCCCGCCGTGGAACAGGTTGCTGTTAAGCTCAACCCGCTGTGCGCCCGCTTTATGGGCCTGGATTACATCGTCAGCGCTGCCACAGCAGACTTCTAGAATCAGACGTTTCATTAATAACCTCACGATAAAATCAAAATTGTTTTTAATATGGATATTATAATAATCATCGCTTAATATGTCAATAACGCTTGACATATTATTAATATCATCATATACTTCATACTGAAAAGAGGATTTTTAATAACTTTATGTTAATAATTGCGCTTTACATACAACAACAGTCGGAGGGGTTAAGTTGAACTTAAGTCAGAGAATGGATCGCGAACTAATGCGGCGGAACAATATGAGGCTGATCTTAGCTTCGGTGCTGAAGGCCGGTGAAGTATCCAGAGCATGCCTGGCTGAGTCAACTGGAATGAGCGCTATGTCGGTTGGCCGTATCGCCGACGAGCTGATCGGGCTGGGACTGTTGCAGGAGCAGGAAAAAGCGGAGGTAAAGCAAAACGCGGCGGGGCGGCCGCCAAAGGCGCTGTCGCTGCCAATAGACAAGCTTTTGTGCTGCGGCGTATATTTGGATAAGCGTATTCTGTATTTGGGCATAACGGACCCTTTGGGAAACCTTAAGGACATGGAAGCGGTTACGTATGCTCCGGATGGAGAATTGCTGCCTGAGCGGGTTCTGCCATGGATGGCGGAACAGATCGGCGCATTTCTCAATAAATGGAGGGGAAAGGGCCTGCTGAATAAGGTGGGCGTCGCCGTTCCTGGTATTGTTGATATCCATAAGGGCGATATGCTCTTTTCCGCCAACCTTCATTGGAGGAATGTCGCAGTCACCGAGCATCTCAAAGAACGCTTGCCGGATTATTGCTTTTATCTTGAGAACGATACAAAGGCGTTGGCTCAGGCTGTCTATCGCTTTAGAAATGAGGCTGACACACAAAATATGGTACTTCTAAGCCTGGGTGACGGCATTGGTTCGGCCGCTATTCTAAACGGTCAGATTTGCCGTTCCGCTCAAAACATGGCTGGCGAAATCGGTCATATCATTCTGAATCCGGCGGGAAAGGTCTGTGAGTGCGGACAGACCGGATGTCTGCAGACAAACCTGGCCCAAAGCGCCATTTTGAACGAGGCGCGGAGCGTTTATCCGGATATCACAATGGATGAGCTGTTGACGCGCTCAAGACGTGGAGAGCCATTTGCGGCGGCGTTGATCAACCAGGTGGTGGGCTATATCTCAACAGCAATCAATCTGCTCGCCAACACCTATGCGCCTGAAGTGATAGTGTTGAGCGGCAGTACCATCTGGGATCATCCGCTTCTATGCAGTATGGTTGAACGAAATTATAGAAACCGCCTGAATGAATATATGCAAGACGCCTTCAAGCTCAGATTTGATGCCTTTGGTATCAGCGGATATATAGTCGGCGCAGGCGCGATTGCATTTGAGCGTGTTGTTGACGCACTTTGCGTCGTATATGCGTAATGGGCTTAGACATGCCATACATTAACCGTTCGTGGTGATTTTGCAGCAAGCGTCCGTATGAGCATAATTTGGCATGGCGGTTGCGCTCAAAACGCACGCGCAAATAAATGGATACGGCGTTAGACGCCGAACTGCTTAAACACCGAAAGTTAACCTAAAGAAACACAGGGACGAAAGCAATATGTTTCATACTAAAATAATTATAGCAAGCTCTTTGAAGGAAGTAGGCCGGATGGCGGCAGACCTGTTTGAAGAGGCGATCAATAATAAGCCCTCGTGTGTGGTCGGGCTGGCGACAGGTTCCACTCCTCTCCCCCTGTATCGTGAGCTGATCGCTCGTGATAGGGCGGGGCGCCTCAACTTTTCACGCGCACGCTCCGTAAACCTGGATGAGTATAAGGGGCTTTCTCCTGACCATCCACAGAGCTTCCGCCGTTTTATGCAGGAAAACCTATTTGCTCATATCTCAATAAAACAGGAAAACATCCTGTTCCCGGATGGCCTTACCCTAAATGCCGAAGCTATGTGTATGGATTATGAGCGGCGGATTGAGGCCTGGGGCGGCATTGAGCTTCAGTTGCTTGGGATTGGACATAACGGGCACATCGGCTTTAATGAACCCTGCGATCATTTTCCAAACCATACGCATGAGGTAAAGCTATCGGCAGTTACAAGAAACGCCAATAAAAGGTTTTTCCCGTCATTGGCTGAAGTGCCGAAGGCGGCCTTCACTATGGGCGTTGGAACTGTTATGTCGGCAAGAAAGATCGTTATGCTGATTACCGGAGGTGATAAAGCGGAAATTTTAAATAGGGCATTTTTCGGGCCGGTTACTCCTGAGGTTCCAGCCTCGATTCTGCAGTTTCATCCCAATGTTACCTTGATTGCGGATGAGGCCGCATACGGCTCGCTTCAACGGCAAGCTTAGCCACGATATTTGGAGGTGTATCAATGAATTACTTGGGAATCGAATATAAAATAAAGAATAAACCCCTCCTGGATGAGTCGTTTGTCCCGTTCGGGGTATGGATGGAAGCATATTTGAAAGAGGCGGAACATCCTTTTTCGGTGGCAATCGAGCGTGATAAGGGCGCTGTTTCCGTATTCCATTCCTTCCTGAGGGACGACGCCTTTTCAGAGGCTAATGATCGTTATGTCGAGCGGCTGGTAAAGTTCCTGTTATGGAGTATAGGCGGGTTCCGCGTATATCTCTGCGGATGCGACGGTCAGGCAAAAAGGCTTAAAGAAGCTTATAAAGAGGGTTATGCGCGCTCCTTTGACTCGCGCTTCATGGAGGACGTCTATGAGCGTCCATTTGAAATCGTGATTACCGATGAGGCCCATTTTCCTGAACAACAGGAGCTAAGCCTGCCGATTGGAGGCCATTTGAATGGATGCCGCATCGGGTTTGACGCCGGCGGTTCTGACCGTAAGGTATCCGCTGTAGTCGATGGCGAGACCGTCTATTCCGAGGAAGTAGTCTGGCATCCAAAACTTTCTGAGGATCCACAGTATCAGTTTGACGGTATCGTAGACGCGTTTAAGACCGCCGCCGCACATATGCCAAGGGTTGACGCAATCGGGGTTTCCTCTGCCGGCGTTATAATCGGCAACAGTCCCATGGTCTCCTCCCTTTTCATCAAAATTCCGCGTTCGCGCCGTGATGAGGTAAAATCGATCTACGAGCGCGCTGCAAGGGAAATAGGTGATGTGCCTATTGCTGTGGCAAACGATGGCGACGTAACCGCCCTTGCGGGCAGCATGAGCTTAAAATCCGGTTATGTAATGGGGTTGGCCATGGGCACGTCAGAGGCGGCCGGGTACGTTTCGCACAACGGCAACATGTCGGGCTGGCTCAATGAATTGGCATTTGCGCCCGTTGATCTGAACGAAGAGGCGGCGCGAGATGATTGGTCGGGTGATATTGGCGTTGGCTGCGGGTATTTTTCGCAGGATGCGGTTATCAGGCTTGCCCCCAGGGCGGGTATTGCGCTGTCAAGCGGTTTGAGTCCTGCTGAAAAGCTACGCGAAGTACAGGAGCTGGCCGGTCAAGGAAAGGAACGCGCACAGGCCATTTTTGCATCAATAGGCGTTTATCTGGCCCATACGCTGGCTTTATACAGCAGATTTTATGCGATAAGCTATCTTCTCGTGCTGGGCCGCGTAGCCTCAGGCATTGGCGGAGAACTAATTGTTTCGGAATGTAATCGCGTCCTCAGAGAGGAATATCCAAAGCTTAGCGAGTCAATTAGCGTTATGCTGCCCGACGAGAGGACGAGGCGAATCGGCCAGTCGGTTGCGGCGGCAAGTTTGCCCGAAATTCGCTAAGGAGGCCGGCATGTTTTTTAGAAACGCCTTTATTTTTACAAGGGATGCATCCTTTGTCCATGGAAGCTTTCGGGTGGAGAACGGAAAATTTGCCGAGGTTTTTTGCACGGCCGTCAACGGAGACGGCATTGATCTGAATGGAGCGTTCGTTATTCCGGGCCTGGTAGATATTCATATCCACGGCAATTCAGGCGCGGACTTCTCTGACGGCGACCGCAACGGACTTATCACAATGGCAAGATATCTTGCTAAAAACGGCGTTACCTCTTTTGCGCCGGCATCTATGACGCTCCCCTATGAAATACTGGAAGCGGCTTTTATTAACGCGTCGGGATTTGAGCATGAGCGCGCCGGTGATTGCTCAAGACTGATGGGAATTCATATGGAAGGTCCTTTTTTCTCAGAAAAGAAAAAGGGGGCGCAGAACGGAGCGTTCCTAAAGCTGCCGGATTATATAGCGTTTAAGCGGCTATACGACGCGAGCAACGGGCTTTTACGTATTGTTGATATTGCGCCGGAGCTAAAAGGCGCTCAAACGTTTACCGCGCTTGTAAGTAAACTCTGCACGGTTTCCGCCGCGCATACGGATGCGGACTATGAGGAAGCCAAGGCTGTATTTTCAGCGGGCGCAACGCACCTTACTCATCTATTCAATGCAATGCCGCCGCTTCACCACCGCAGTCCAGGCGTTATCGGCGCGGCCGCCGAACAGAGCAATGTAATCGCTGAGCTTATCTGCGATGGACATCATGTGCATGAAAGCGCGGTACGTATGGCGTTTAAACTGTTTCCCCGCCGTATCTGTCTGATATCCGACGCCCTGCGCTGCTGCGGAATGCCGGATGGAACCTATATGTTGGGCGGACAAGACGTGCATTTAAAGGGCGGTGTAGCAAAGCTTGCGGACGGCACCATTGCAGGCTCTGCGGCAAACCTTTATACCTGCATGAAAACCGCTGTAGCCTTTGGAATACCAAGGGAGCAGGCGGTGCTTTCATCAACATTAATCCCGGCCAGGCAAATCAGGAGGGAGAATGAAATCGGCTCAATCGAGCCAGGCAGATTCGCGGATTTTATTATTTGCGATGAAGCGCTTAATAGGAAAGCGGTTTATTTAGAAGGCCGAATCATATAAACCTTACTCTTATTCAAGTTACCCTTAACAGAAAAATGCGATTAAATTTATCCAGTAAAGCTTTAGTACATAATAGGTAACTAGGAGTCCAAAACTTTCGATAACACAACGCTACATTTAGGGCTTTAAGAGATTAATAGTTATGACAAGAGCCCTGCGCATTAATATTAACCTGAAACGGGTTGATAGGCTATGTGTTTCTATGGCAAACGGTTCAGACCGCAGCATTATATTCCGTATTCCACTTCGTTAAACGCAGCGCGCTATATATTAGGCCAGACTTTCTCTTACGGACATAGGCGGCCATCCCCCAAGAGGAACGGCCGCTCCTGCGTGAGCAGCCGCGCCACTTTGTTAAGTTTAACCCGCAAAAAAGGCCATAAGGCCTTTCGCTAAGTGCTGTACAGCACTTAGC
>OHJU01000610.1_pt1 | contig 18974 bp, 16 predicted proteins | sample 1568711 | NCBI WGS metagenome assembly OHJU01 (sample SAMEA3879574, study PRJEB24766) | human gut metagenome | biome: human-associated habitat; feature: feces | place: USA | collected 1985/1987 | reverse complement strand
AACAAATGTTAATATTTTCTCAAAAGGAAAGGAGAACCACCTATGAGCAATAAAATACTTGTTGTTGATGATGATCTTAATATCTGCGAGCTTTTAAAGCTTTATCTTGAAAATGAGGGCTACACGGCGTTTGTTGCAAATGACGGCCAGGCCGCCGTTGAAGCCTTTGCGGCAAAAAATCCCGATTTGGTGCTGCTTGATATAATGCTTCCCAAGATGGATGGATGGCAGGTTTGCAGGGAAATCAGAAAAACATCTTCCGTGCCGATTATAATGCTCACCGCCAAGGGAGAAACTTTTGATAAAGTGTTGGGCCTTGAGCTTGGCGCAGACGATTATGTTACCAAGCCGTTTGACGCAAAAGAGGTTATGGCAAGAATTAAGGCCGTGCTCAGGCGCTCAAAGGGCGAAAACGGCACAACGGCGCAAGAAAAGAAAATTGTTTCTTATGATAAGCTTGAAATAAACATAGAAAATTATGAAATGAAGGTAAACGGTGTTGTTGTTGATACTCCGCCGAAAGAGCTTGAACTTATCTACCATTTCGCTTCAAATCCAAACAGGGTTTACACAAGAGATCAGCTGCTTGATGAGGTTTGGGGTTTTGATTATTACGGCGATTCACGCACGGTTGATGTGCATGTTAAAAGGCTTCGTGAAAAGCTTGAGGGCGTTTCGGATAAATGGTCGCTCAAAACGGTTTGGGGCGTAGGCTATAAATTTGAAACCAAGGAATGATCGTTAAGTTATGCAGCAAAAGATAAAGGCATCCGATAAAGCCGATAGGGCACTTGAAAAGCCTATTATAAAGCTTGCCGAATTTCTGCATATAAAGCCTAATATTTTCACAAAGTATTTCTTAACCTTTGCGGCAATCTTTTTAACGGTGCTTATAGTGCTTGGCTCTGTGCTGATGCTGCTTGTAAATCGATATGAGATTGAAGAAAACACAAGCCTGCTCAAAAGCAATGTTTCTTCAATTGCATCAACGATTGAGGGCACCTTGATAACGCAGGATATGAACACCTCTTATTCGGTTGAAAAGGAATTGCTTTGCGAAACTCTTGCCACCGTTTCAAAATCAATAAATGCGGATGTGTTTGTTTGCGACACGGAGGGAAATATAATCCTTTGCAGAGATAAGGCAGTGGGCACTCCGGGCTACGGCGTTTTTCCGGCTTGCCCCGTTCATGATAATATAACCATAAACAGCAATATTCTTTCCTCTGTTTATCAGCAGGGCAGCATTGTTGAAAAAACAAAAATTTCCGGCACAAAGTGCTTTGTTGTGGGCACCCCCGTTTATTCAGAGGGGCGCATTATCGGCTCTGTTTTTGCTCTTGCAAATGCAGGCGTGCAAAGCTTTTCCGTCACGGTTTTCAGAATTTTCCTGATGTGTGCGTTTTTCTGCCTTATTTTTGCGTTTATATTCATTTATTATCTTACAAAGAAAATGGTTACTCCTCTTCAGCAAATGAGCCGTGCGGCAAAGCAGTTTGCCGTTGGTGATTTTTCTTACAGAGTTAAGGTTGAGGGCGAGGATGAGCTTGCGGATCTGGGCACGGCATTTAACGATATGGCGGATGCGCTTGATGTGCTTGAAGGCTCTCGGCGCAGCTTTGTTTCAAATGTTTCGCATGAGCTGAAAACGCCGATGACCTCTATTTCCGGATTTATAGACGGAATTTTGGATGGCACCATCCCCCGTGAAAAGCAGGATTATTATCTGAAAATAGTAAGCGGAGAGGTTAAAAGGCTTTCAAGGCTTGTTGTTTCAATGCTCAATATGAGCAAAATCGAAAGCGGCGATCTTGAAATGAAGCCGTCCAATTATGATATATCGGATCAAATAATTCATATTTTGCTCACCTTCGAGCAAAAAATAGAAAATAAAAACATTGAAATCAGAGGGCTGGATGAGTTTAGGCCAACATATATTGTGGCAGACCCCGATATGATATATCAATCAATTTATAACTTGGTTGATAATGCCGTTAAATTCACAAATGAGGGCGGCTATATTGAGGTGCGCCTGATTGATTCGGCAAATCAAATCACCCTCGTTATTAAAAACAGCGGCACGGGTATTAAGGCAGAGGATCTTTCAAGAGTGTTTGAAAGATTTTATAAGGCTGATAAAAGCCGCAGCCTTGATGCAAAGGGTGCGGGGCTTGGGCTTTATCTGGTTAAGCTTATGGTGGAAATGCACGGCGGCAGAGTAAGCGCCAAAAGCGAAAGCGAGGACAGCGCCGAATTTTCAATCACGCTGCCGAAGCAATTCAGCCCGGTTTATATTAAAGAACATAAGCAGCCGTAATTTGCGGCAAATTATTGCGGCTTGCTATTTTAAGGAGACAGGATTTATGAATAACGAATTTGAAAATAATAACGGTGCGGGTCAAACACCGCCAACAGATGAAAACACAACTTATCATTATGCGTATAAGCCTGCGGGCGGAGCAGCGCAAAATCCGCAGCCCGGCAGCGGCTTTGATGCTTCGCAGGGCAATTATGCGGGTCAAAACACGAAGGCAAATTCCGGCACTTATGCAAACGGCGGATATTCAAATTCTCAGGGTGCAGGCAGTTATTCGGGCGCAGGAAGCTATTACACTCCTCCGCAACAGCCTCAGCAGCCGGGCGGTGAGCCTCCCAAAAAAGAGAAAAAGCCAAAAAAGCATCGTGAAAAAAAAGCAAAGGCCGTTAAGCTTGATGAATTCGGCAATCCCATTCCTCAAAAAAAGAATAAAACAACCGTTATTATCTGCATAGTTATTGCGGTTTGCGTGGCTCTTGCGGTTATCGGCCTTTCTGTTTCGTTAACCTCAAATCAAAATTCCGAAAAAAAGGAAAACACCACTTCAAATTCATCTGCTCAAATAACTACCGAGGAGCAGGATTCTGTGCCGACAAAAGACAATTCGGGCAATTACACGGTTGCCGGCGTTGCGGCAAACAATATGGATTCCTGTGTGGGAATAACAGTTTACTCACAATCTAATTCTTACAGTAATTTTTACGGCTACGGCTCAAGCAGCGGCTCTGATTCAAGCAACGGCCAAACAAAATCAGGCGAGGGCTCCGGTGTGCTTATGCTTGAGGACGGCGGCAAAACTTATGTTATGACTTGTGCTCATGTTATCAGCGGCGGCTCGTCGTTTACCGTAACTCTTAATGACGGCAGCGAGTATGATGCACAAATGGTGGCTTACGACAGTCAAACCGATATAGGTGTTCTTTCCATAAACGCCACGGGCCTTAAAATTGCAAAGTTTGCAAATTCGGATTCGGTTGCGGTAGGCGAGCAGGTTGTTGCAATCGGTTGCCCCGGCGGCATTGAATTTATGAACAGTGTAACAAGCGGCTATGTTTCGGCAATTGATCGCCCCGTTGCATCAAAAATCGGCTATGATAACAAATGTATCCAAACAGATGCGGCAATCAACCCCGGCAACAGCGGCGGCGCACTTTTCAATATGCAAGGCCAAATTATCGGCATAAACTCATCAAAAATTGCCTCCACAGAATATGAGGGCATGGGCTTTGCGGTTCCCAGCAACACTGCGGTTGCCACGGCAAACAGCCTCATCAAAACAGGCTATGTTGAGGGCAGGGCAAAGCTTGGCATAACATACAGCAACATTGAAAATTATTCAAATGCCGATGCAATTCTTAATGCCCTTGCAGAAAAAGGTTATAAGGATGCAAAAGGCACAATGGTTATCGGCGAGGTTAGTTCGGATTCCGATTTGGCCGATAAGGATATTAAGCAATATGATATGATTGTTGCGGTGAACGGCGAAACGATGACTGATACGGATGTTATGACTTCCGTTCTTTCGGACAGTAAACCCGGCGACACAATCAAGCTCACAATCGCAAGAATAGAAAACAACCAAATAAAAACATTTGATGTTGAATGCAAGCTTGTGGAATCAAAGGGCACAAACAATTGATTTTGCAATCAAAGCAATATAATATGTTTTAAAGCATAATAATAAGCGCACGGCATTTGGGCGGCAGCCCGTGCTTGTGCGCTTATCTTTTTTCTGCTTTTTCCGTAAATGCTTGTTGCAATGCGCTTTGATGCGGTGATTTTGAAAAATCGGTTGCGCAATTTTTTGCCGATTTTATTTTTGCCTAAGCCTTGGGGATCGGCTGTAATAAAATGCGGCGGTTTATATTGCAATTTTTTAAAAATTAGATTATATTATTTTATAGAATGATACAGGAGGTCTTTTGCCATGGAAAATATGCTTTATTATAAAAAAAGCGCCAAGTATTTCGAAGAGGCTTTGCCGCTCGGAAACGGCAGAATGGGCGCAATGGTTTTCGGCGGTACACGCACCGAAAAAATTGCGCTTAATGAGGATTCGTTATGGTCCGGCTATCCGAAAGACAATAATAATAAATCGGCGCATGAATATCTTGAAAAAGTCAGAAACGCTGTTTTTTCCGGCAATGTGGCCGAGGCGCAAAAGCTTTTAAATGAAGATATGCACGGTGATTGGAGCGATGCTTATTTGCCGTTTGGCGATATTCTTATAAATTATGCTTCAAAAACCTCCAAGGTAGGCTATGAACGCCGCCTTGATATTTCAAAGGGCGTTGCAACCGTTAAATTCGGCGATATTTGCGAAACCGTTTTCGTAAGCCATCCTGCTCAGCTTATCGTTATAAATATAAAATCGGAAAATCCTTTTTCCTGCAACATTTCATTTGCAAGCAAGCTGAAACACACCCATGTTTCATGCAAGGGAAAAAATCTTATTTTAGAGGGGCGTGCCCCGGAAATTTGTTATCCGGTTTATTACAATGTTGATAATCCTGTTCACTACGGCAGAAAGGGAATGAAGTTTACGGGCATTGCAAAGGTTATCGGCGATGCAAAGTTTGATGACGGCTGCATTTTCGTAAAGCAGCAAAAGGAGATAACTCTTCTTGTGTCGCTTGCCACGGCTTTTGTTGATTATAAGTCTGCGCCGGATGCAAACAGCTTTGAAAGGGCAGAAGCTCCGCTTAAAACAGATAAGAATTATGCCGCACTTTATGATGAGCATGTTCGTGATTTTGAAAGCCTTTTCGGCAGAGTTGAATTTAAACTTAACGGCACGGACAGCGATTTGCCAACAGATAAACGCCTTAAGCTTTTCCGCAAGGGCAGCGGCGACAACGGCCTTATCGCTCTTCTTTATCAATACGGCAGGTATTTAACCATTTCCGGCTCTCGCCCCGGCACTCAGGCAACAACCTTGCAGGGCATTTGGAATGAAAAGGTGCGTGCGCCGTGGAGTTCTAATTACACTGTTAATATAAACACACAAATGAATTATTGGGGCACGGATGCAGCAAATCTGTCGGAATGCTTTGAGCCGCTTGTTGCGCTTGTTGAAAAGCTGGTTGATAACGGCGAAAAAACAGCCCGTGATTATTATGATTGCCCCGGCAGCTGCGCCCACCACAACACGGATTTGTGGGGATGCACTCAGCCGGCTTCAAACCCAACAGGCAAGGAAAATTGCACTGCCTATTCGTTTTGGCCTATGAGTTTGCCATGGTTTCTTAATATGCTTTATGATCATTATCTTTATACGAATGATCTTGATTACAGGGCAAGAATCACTCCTCTTTTTGAAAAGGTGTGCGAATTTTATAAGGCTTTTCTTGTGGAAAAAGACGGCGAGCTTGTAACCTGCCCGTCAATTTCTCCTGAAAATTCATATAAGCTTGGCGATAAAAGATTTTGCGTTTGCTATATGCCGTCAATGGACAGGGAATTGCTGCATGATTTCTTCAACAATTGCCGTGAGCTCGGTATAGAGGCGCCTCATATTGCACAGGTTAAGCCTGCAAGCGACGGCAGAATACCCGAATGGGCAGAGGAATATGCAGAGGTTGAGCCGGAGCACAGGCATTTAAGCCATCTATATTGCATTTATCCTTCATCTTACCCGGCAAGCGGCGAGCTTAAAGCGGCAGCTGATAAATCCTTGCAGGTAAGGGGCACGGGCGGCACGGGCTGGAGCCTTGCATGGAAGCTTTGCATAAGGGGCAGAATGCAGCAGCCCGGCGATGCTGCTTTGCTTATTAAAAATCAGCTCAGATTGGTAAGCCCCCATGCTCGCTTTGCATTCAAAAAAGGCGGCGGCACTTATCCTAATCTGTTTTGCGCTCATCCGCCTTTCCAAATAGACGGAAATTACGGCTTCACTGCCGGTATCGGCGAGCTTATTGCAGGCGGCAGGCTCCCCGAGGATTGGAACGGCGTTGTTAAGGGCATTAAGCTTAGAGGCGGAAAAATTCTGAATGCAAAAATAGAAAACGGAAAATTGCTTCCGCTTTAAACAAAGCATTCAAAAAATTTATCGATTTAAAGTATTGACAAATGCTTTTTTCGATGATATTATGAGTTTAATTTAATAACACCTAAACCGATGAGGCGGAAGTAAAAGCAGGATACGAACTCACAGAGAGCCGCAGTTGCTGGAAAGCGGCAGTAAACGGCTTGCTAAATGGACCGCTGAGGGTGCGCTCAAAGGCGAAAGCCGAGTATAGCGCAACGCAGGGCCTGCGTAAGTGGCCGAAGGTATGTTGGTACCTTGCAGAGAGTGCGGTTTTTATGCCTTGGGCAAAATCCGCAAAACGGGGTGGCACCGCGAATATAATTATTCGTCCCCGGCAGAAAGTCATTTCAGTGATTTTCTGCCGGGGGCTTTTTTATTTTCCCCTCTGCAAGCGCTCGGCAAATGCCGAAACGGAGGAAATTATGAATATATCACCCGATATCGAAAAAGTTAAAAGCCTTGCGGCGGAATATAAAACCGTTCCGCTTTCGGCAAAAATCAAATGCGGCATTTCTCCGCTTGAAGTGCTGCAAAAGCTAAAGGCTATCAGCTCGCACTGCTATATGCTTGAATCGTGTGAGGATAGGGAAAAATGGGGCCGCTTCACCTTTTTGGGATTTGATCCAAAAACGGAAATCACCTGCAAAAACGGCTGTGTGCAAATCACCGATGAATTCGGTGTGCGCCGTTTTAATTCCGATCACCGCCCCTATGTGCAGCAAATTCTTGAAGCTCACAGAAGCCCTCGTCTTGATGATTTGCCAACCTTTACGGGCGGCCTTGTGGGCTATTTCGGCTATGATTATGCAAAGTATGCAGAGCCTAAGCTAAAGCTTGATGCCTGCGATGATGCGCATTTTAAAGATATGGATTTAATGCTTTTTGATAAAGTTATTGCTTTTGATAATTTAAACGGCTGTGTATTCTTAATTTGCAATATGCAAACGGAAAATGTTGAAAAAAGTTATTCCGCTGCCGTTTCGCAAATCAAAATAATGCACGATGTTATTGAAAACGGCAAGCCGACAGAAATTGAAAGGCCTGTTTTGAAATCCGAATTCAAGCCGCTTTTCAGCGAAAAAGAATATTGCAAAATGGTTGAAAAAACAAAAAGCTACATCAAAGAGGGCGATATTTTCCAGGCTGTTATTTCAAACAGGCTTGAAGCCGAAATGGCAGGCTCGCTTTTTGAAACCTATAAGGTGCTTCGCCGCCTCAACCCAAGCCCTTATATGTTTTATTTTTCTTCAAATGATATTGAAATTGCAGGCGCATCACCGGAAACACTTGTTAAGCTTGAAAACGGCACGCTTTATACTTATCCTCTTGCAGGCACACGGCCAAGGGGCACAAATCCGCAGGAGGATGCGCTTCTTGAGGCAGAGCTTCTGGCAGATGAAAAAGAGCTTGCAGAGCATAATATGCTTGTTGATCTCGGCAGAAACGATCTTGGCAAAATCAGCCGCTTCGGCAGTGTGCAGGTTGAAAAATATCACTCAATTTTAAAATTCAGCCATGTTATGCATATAGGCTCAACGGTAAGCGGAAAAATCAGAGCAGATAAAACGGCACTTGATGCAATAGACGCCGTTCTTCCGGCAGGCACTCTTTCCGGCGCTCCTAAAATAAGAGCAATGGAAATTATAAACGAGCTTGAAAATAATCGCAGGGGAATTTACGGCGGTGCAATCGGATATATTGATTTTACGGGTAATGCAGACACTTGCATTGCAATCCGCATTGCTTATAAAAAAGGCGGCAGGGTTTATGTGCGCTCGGGCGCAGGAATTGTTGCCGATTCCGTGGGCGAAAAGGAAAACCGTGAATGCATCAATAAAGCCGGTGCGGTTGTAAGTGCTTTAAGGATAAGCGGAGGTTGCGCCGAATGATTCTTTTAATTGATAATTATGATTCGTTTTCTTATAATCTTTATCAGCTTATCGGCGGAATAAATCCGGATATTAAGGTTATCAGAAATGATGAAATGAGCGTGGCTCAAATAAGGGCACTCGCTCCCGAATATATAGTTCTTTCGCCGGGGCCGAAATCCCCAAAGGATGCCGGTGTTTGCGTTGATGTTGCACGGCAGCTCGGCGAATATTCAAAAATTCTCGGCGTTTGCCTTGGGCATCAATCAATATGCATGGCGTATGGCGCAGAAATCACTTATGCAAAAAAACTTATGCACGGCAAACAAAGCCTGTGCAGCGTTGATAATAATTCGTTTCTTTTTAAGGGACTGCCAAATCAAATTAAAGTGGCACGCTATCATTCACTTGCGGCGAATGAAAGCACAATGCCGCAGTGCCTTAGAGTTACGGCAAAAACAGATGATGGCGAAATTATGGCGGTGCAGCACCGCAGCCTGCCTGTTTACGGGCTTCAATTTCACCCCGAATCTATTTTAACACCGTGCGGAGAAACAATCATTAAGAATTTTTTAGGAGGGCAAGATAATGATTAAGGAGTTACTTTCAAAGGTTGCGGCAAAGCAAGATTTAAGCTATGAAGAATCCGAATCGGCAATATCGGAAATTATGAGCGGCGAATGCTCGCCGGTGTTGATTTCGGCATTTTTAACTGCGCTTGCCATGAAGGGCGAAACGGAAGATGAAATTGCAGGCTGTGCAGATGGTATACGTGCAAAGGCATTGAAAATGGATTTGCCTTATGAAACGCTTGATATTGTGGGCACGGGCGGCGATAAATCACTCAGCTTTAACATTTCCACAACGGCGGCATTTGTGATTGCGGCTGCCGGAGTTAAGGTTACAAAGCACGGCAACAGAGCTGCCTCTTCGGGCAGCGGTGCGGCAGATTGCCTCGAGGCGCTCGGAGTTAATATTTCCGCCGATATTGATGTTATGAAAAAATCAATAGAAAAAGATAATATTGCTTTTCTTTTTGCTCAAAAATATCACAGCGCAATGCGCTTTGTCGGCCCCGTTCGCAAGGAAATAGGCACAAGAACGGTGTTTAATATTTTGGGCCCGCTTACTAATCCTGCAGCGGCAAAAATGATGGTGCTCGGAGTTTTCGGCGAGGAATATGTTGAAAAGGTTGCGAAGGCACTTGTTAAGCTCGGCGTTGAAAATGCGCTTGTGGTTTTCGGCAAAGACACTTTGGATGAAATCAGCGCATGCGGCGAAACTCTTGTTGCAGAGGTGCGCGGCGGCAGTATTAAATATTACACAATCACACCGGAGCAATTCGGATTTGAGCGTTGTAAAAAGTCTGAGCTTATCGGAGGCACTCCGCAGGAAAATGCCGCAATAACAAGAAATGTGCTTTCCGGCGGCGGAACTACGGCGCAAAAAACGGCAGTTCTTCTTAATGCCGGTGCAGGAATATTCGTTGCGGAAAAAGGAAAAATCACACTTGAAGAGGGCGTGAAAAAGGCAGAGCGCATTTTGAAATCGGGCAAGGCTTTGCAGGCACTTGATGAATTTGTAAGGATAACAAATGAGTGAAAATATTTTAAATAAAATCGCATCCGCCACACGGCAACGGTATGCAGAAATAATGAAAACAACACCAATGTCTCAAATAAAGGCAAACGCACTTGCCATGCCGCAGGGCGGCTTTGAATTTGAAACCGCTTTAAAAAAGCAGGGGCTTTCGTATATATGCGAGGTAAAAAAAGCAAGCCCGTCAAAAGGGCTGATATCGCCGGATTTTCCTTATCTTGAAATTGCACGGCAGTATGAGGCTGCCGGTGCGGATTGCATTTCGTGCCTCACGGAGCCGCAATGGTTTCTCGGAAGCAACGAATATTTGCGCCGCATAGCAGAAACCGTTTCAATCCCCGTGCTTCGCAAGGATTTCACGGTTTGCGATTATCAGATTTATGAGGCAAAGCTTCTCGGCGCTTCGGCGGTGCTGTTGATTTGTGCCTTGCTTTCGCAGGATGAAATAAGGGAATACACAGCTGTTTGCGATGCGCTGGGAATGTCTGCTCTTGTGGAGGCGCATGATGAGCGTGAAATTGAGTCTGCGCTTTCGGCAGGCGCAAGGATAATCGGAGTCAACAACAGAAATTTAAAGGATTTCAGCGTTGATGTAAACAATTCAACCCGTTATCGCAAAATGATTCCGCAAAATGTGTTGTTTGTTTCGGAAAGCGGCATAAAAACCCGTGCCGATACAGCGGTGCTTGAGCAAAATAAAACCGATGCCGTTTTGATAGGCGAAGCCCTTATGCGTTCGCCTGATATTGCAAATGCGTTAAAGGAGCTTAAAGGTGGCAAAAATTAAAATTTGCGGCTTGCAAATAGCAAAGGATATTGATATAGTAAATAGGTATTTGCCGGATTATGTGGGCTTTATATTAAGCCCGGGATTTCGGCGCAGTATTTCATGGCAGACTGCGGCAGAGCTGAAAAAAGCACTTTCACCGCAAATTAAGGCCGTAGGCGTGTTTGTAAATGATGATGCGGAAAATATAAATTCCTTTGTGCAAAGCGGCATAATTGATATGGTGCAGCTTCACGGCAGCGAAAGCCCTCTGTTTTGCAAGAAAATCAATGCTCCCGTGATTAAATATTTTAATTGCAAAAGCGGTGGTCCGCATGCGGATTTTAATGCTTATAATGCCGATTATTTGCTTTTTGATTCCGGCACGGGCACGGGAAAGGCGTTTGATTGGCAAAATGTTCCCAAATGTGATTTGCCGTTTTTTTTGGCAGGCGGCCTGTGTGCGGATAATTTAAAAGCAGCAATAACGGCTGTGCACCCCTTTGGCGTTGATCTTTCCTCGGCGGCAGAAACGGGCGGATTTAAGGATGAGGAAAAAATTAAAAGAATAATGGAGATTATCAGAAATGAGTAAGGGCAGATTCGGAATTCACGGCGGGCAATATGTTCCCGAAACGCTTATGAATGAAATTATAAAGCTTGAAAAGGCTTATGATTATTATAAAAACGATCCTGATTTTGTTAATGAGTTAAACACTCTGTTTAAAGAATATGCGGGCAGGCCGTCATTGCTTTATTATGCAGAAAATATGACGAAGGATCTCGGCGGTGCAAAAATTTATTTTAAAAGAGAAGATTTAAATCACACCGGTGCACATAAAATCAATAATGTGCTCGGCCAATGCCTGCTTGCAAAAAGAATGGGCAAAACAAGAGTAATTGCAGAAACGGGCGCAGGGCAGCACGGCGTTGCTACCGCCACGGCGGCAGCTCTTATGGGGCTTGAATGCGAAATATTTATGGGCAGAACAGACACCGAAAGGCAGGCACTGAATTGCTATAGAATGGAACTGCTCGGTGCAAAGGTGCATCCTGTTGATTCCGGCACAAAAACTCTTAAAGACGCCGTAAATGAGGCTATGCGTGAGTGGGCTTCAAGGGTGGACGACACTCTTTATGTTCTCGGCTCGGTTATGGGGCCGCACCCATTTCCAACCATAGTGCGTGATTTTCAAAGCGTTATCAGCCGAGAGGCAAGGCAGCAAATTCTTGAAAAAGAGGGCAGGCTGCCAAATGAGGTTGTGGCTTGTGTGGGCGGCGGCTCAAATGCCATGGGTATGTTTTATAATTTTATAAATGATAAGGAAGTTAAACTCACCGGTTGCGAGGCGGCAGGCAGGGGAGTGAACACCGGCGAAACCGCTGCCACAATGGCAACGGGCACACTCGGCGTTTTTCACGGCATGAAATCATATTTTTGCCAAAATGAATATGGCCAAATTGCTCCGGTTTACAGTATTTCCGCAGGGCTTGATTATCCCGGTGTCGGCCCGGAACACGCACACTTAAAGGATATCGGCAGGGCAAATTATGTGGCAATAACGGATGACGAAGCTGTTAATGCTTTTGAATACATAGCAAAAACAGAGGGCATAATTTGCGCAATAGAAAGCGCACATGCGGTTGCTTATGTTATGAAACAGGCGCCGAAGCTCGGCAAGGATGATATTATTATCTGCTGCCTTTCCGGCAGGGGAGATAAGGATGTTGCCGCAATTGCAAGATACAGGGGGAAAGAAATCTATGAGTAATATTTCAAAGGCTTTTGATCACGGCAAGGCTTTTATAGGCTTTGCAACGGCAGGAGATCCCGATCTTGAAACCTCAAGGCGCATTATGCTTGAAATGGCGCACGGCGGTTGCGATTTAATAGAAATCGGCATTCCTTTTTCAGATCCCATTGCAGAGGGGCCTGTTATTCAAGAGGCTGATTTGCGTGCACTCAGTGCAGGGGCTACAACGGATAAGGTGTTTGAAATGACGGCAAAGCTTTCTGCCGAAACGGATGTGCCCCTTGTGTATATGACCTATTTGAATGTGCTGTTTAAATACGGTTATGAGAAATTTTTGAAAAATGCCAAGGATTGCGGCATATCTGGCGTTATTGTGCCCGATTTGCCGTTTGAGGAAAAGGATGAACTGCAATCCGTGGCTGAAAAATATGATATTGATGTTATATCACTGATTGCCCCCACAAGTGAGCAACGCATTCAGATGATTGCAAAGCAGGCGCAGGGATTTATATATGAGGTTTCTTCTCTCGGCGTAACCGGTGTGCGCAGCGAAATTAAAACGGATTTGGAATCAATCACCTCTGCGGTAAGGCAGGTAAGCAATGTGCCCGTTGCAATCGGCTTCGGAATTAACACGCCGCAGCAGGCAGCCAAGTATTCGCATCTTGCAGACGGCGTAATAGTCGGCTCTGCAATAGTTAAGCTTGCGGCGCAATATGGCAAGGATGCGCCGGAAAAGGTTTATGATTATGTTAAATCAATGAAAGATGCAATGATATAACAAATTTTTAAATTAAGCGGAAAAACAAGACGGTGTGTTTTTCCGCTTTTTGTTTTGCTTTGGGGTTGCCTGCCGATTAAAGTTTAGTTATAATATTTTCGGCGGTTTGAATGCTTGCATGCAAACTGTACCCTAAAAAAATATTAAAATTGCATATATAAAAATGTGCAGAATTCTGTATAATGATTTAAAAGCGAGGAGATTGCAAAATGAAAAAGTGCGCTGTCATAAATGATATTTCAGGCTTCGGTAACTGCTCCCTTACTGCTGCCGTGCCGATTATCACTTCAATGGGAATAAGGGTAAATCCCGTTGTTACAGGCGTTTTCACAAATCAAACCGGATATGATGATTTCGCAAGCGCCGATTTAACCGATCTTATTCCGCAGCTTATAACTCAGTGGAAAAAGCTTGGTGCTCATTTTGACGGCATATTAACCGGCTTTCTTATGCATGAAAAGCAATATGAATATGTGATTGATTTTATAAAGGAATTCAAATCCTCCAAAACTTTGTTGCTTGTTGATCCCGTTATGGCGGATGACGGCGCAGTTTATGAAACATATACTCCGCAAATGGTTGAGGGCGTTAAAAAGCTTTGCACCATGGCGGATGTTATCACACCAAATGTTACGGAGCTTGCGGTGCTCACCGGCGAAAAGGAAATTGAGCCGGCGGCAAAAATGTTGCTTGCAGGCGGTATCAAGGCGGTTATCGTAACGGGCGCAGTAGAGGGCGGCAGAGTTTGCAACTATGTTTTCACCAAAGAAAAAAGTGAAAAAATCACATCGAAATTCATTGAAAAATCTGCCCAGGGCGGAAGCTTTTCAGGCACCGGTGATATATTCGCCTCCTTTGTGCTCGGCAAATTGCTGTGCGGTATTGATGTTTTTGCGGCTGTTTCGCAGGCTGCCGAATTTATCGGAAATGCCATTAAGAACAGTAATATAAAAAACAGAAACGACGGTATTGACTTTGAGCCGTATTTGAATACAATATAAGGAGAACTTAATTATGAAAAAGCAAAGCGTAAAAAAAATTACCTTTACGGCGCTTTTTGCCGCTCTTATTGCGGTTATGACGGCATTTATAAAAATGCCTACGGGTATTAACGAAGGCTATTTGCACTTCGGCGATTCAATGATTTATCTTGCAGGCTGCTTGCTCGGCCCGTGGGCCGCTCTTGCTGCGGCAATCGGCGGCGCACTTGCGGATATTCTTGCCGGCGCAGCTGTTTGGGCTCCCGCAACGGCAATTATCAAGGCGCTTAATGCCGTGCCTTTTATCGTTGCAAGCCACTTTTATTTTAAAAATAAGGGCAAGCAAAAAATCGTCAATTGGTACACCGTGCCGATGGTAATCGTTTCGGGCCTTATCACGGTGTTTGGTTATCTGCTTGCAGAAGGGCTTATGTATAGCTTCCCGTCTGCCTTAACCTCGGTGCCGTTCAGCATTGTGCAAGCGGTCGGCAGCGCTATTGTTTTCATAGTTTTGGGATGCGCTCTTGATGCGGTTAAAATTCAAAAATTTATGAAATAAACGGAGATGTTTAATTATGGCTGATATTATTTACACTTTTGAGGGCAGCCCTTATTTCAATATAACGAATAAATGCCCCTGCCGCTGCGTTTTTTGCGTTAGGGACAAAAAGGATGTTGTGGGCGAGGCAAAAAAAATGTGGCATGATAAGCAGCCGGAATTTGCAGATGTTAAGGCGGCAATTGATGCTTTTGATTGGCAGCCGTATAACGAAGCTGTTTTTTGCGGCTACGGAGAGCCTACAAATGCTTTCGATTTGCTGCTTGAAGCAGCCGAATATATGAAAAAAACACACCCCGAAATCAGGCTCAGGCTAAACACAAACGGCCTTTCCGATTTGATAAACGGCAAGCCGACTGCACAGCTTATCTGCAAAAATATAGATTCCGTTTCCGTTTCTCTTAATGAGATGACCTCGGAAAAATATGATAAAATCACACGCAACATTTTCCCCGGCAAGGCATTTGATGCCATGCTTAAATTCACGGCGGATTGCGTGAAATACAGCGATGATGTGCGTATGACGGTGGTTGATGTTATTTCTGCCGATGATATTGAAAAAGCACGCCGAATTTGCGAATCAACAGGCGCAAAATTCCGTGTGCGTGAATTTGTTAAGAATTGATTGATGGCTGTTTGCCATGCCGATCGGGCTTTTATGCTCGGTCGGTTTTTTCTTTTTGGCATAAAAAATTCCCCTCAATGCGTTTGGCATTAAGGGGAAACTTTTTGTTTTTTCTTAGGCTGCCGTTGCGGCTTTTGCGGGGCGGCTGCCCGTTTTTGCTTTAATTATTGCAAATGCGGCAATCAAAACGGCATAAATCGCAAACCAGCAGAAATATGATTTGCTGATATGGTAGCCGTTTGCCCCTAAAATGATAACGGAGCAAATTTTTCTTGCAAAATTAACCGCAAATGAAATGATTGCAAAATCACAGATAAGAGAGGCATTTTTGCCGGGGCAAATGTTGCAAATTATCATCAGCACAAAAGCGGCGGCAATGAAAAAGCCTGCGCCCAAAGCATAAGGCACCATCATGCTGCCTGTTTTGATATAGGCATATTTGGAAAGTGTTTCCGCAACAGACGCTGCAAAAGGAATAACAAGGAAAAGAGATGCAATAGGAAGCGCAAGAAGCCTGTCTTCATTATCGCTTTGGGATTTGTAAAGCTTGTATACGGCATATAAAAAGAGCACAAGCGCTGCCTTGCGAACAAGGTAATAAACGCATGCGGCATCAAAATTAACGCTGCGCAGCATAACAATGTCCGGCGGCATAATTTTAAAAGCAAAAATGCCTGCCAAAATTCCCAAATAGCTGTTTTTGCATTTGCTCAGCAGCATGAAAATTCCTGCCGTTGCAAGCGTAAAAACAAATGCTTGAATAATTGCCGATGTGTTGCCCCATTCCGTTAAGCGTTTAAAAGCTTTTTCCGCGGCATAGCATATAAAAATTATTGCCATTGCGGAAAGCGGTGCGGCATCGGCCTTTGTGATGTTTAGCTTTTTCATAAGCGTTACCTCGCAATTTGTTTGCGTTGCCGTCTGCCGGGCAAGCCCGATTTTCGGCGGTTAAATATATACTTAACTATATTATAAAAAAGAGCGCAGCCCAAGTCAATTAAAAAACTGCACAAATTCGGCGTGCGCCGTGTGTGTAAGTTTCACAATTGCTTTAGCTGCGCTTTGCTTAATTTATTGCTTTTTCTCAAAATCGGCAAATATCCGCAATTTTAAGCTTGGTTATTCGGCAATGCAGGAATCAAGTGCGGCAATAATGGCAGCCTTGTCCATCTTTCTGCCGATGAAAACGATTTTGTTGATTCTGTCGCCGTAAATCGGGTCCCAAGCCTGTGCAATATCCGGATTCATCTGCAATATTTGCTTTCTTTCTCTTTCAGGGAAGCAGGCAATCCATTTTCCGTCGTCCGTGGCTGTTTTCTGCCTGCCGCTTTGCTCAAAAATATATGCCGTTTCCGGATCCTCTTTTATCCAAAACAGTCCTTTGGCTCTGATAACCTCTTTTGGCCATTTTGCAAAAACAAATTCCTCAAATTTGCTTTTTTCAAAGGGCTTCACATTTTGATAAACGAATGTGCCGATGCCGTATTCCTCTGCTTCGCCCTCGTCGTGATGATGGTGATGGCCGTGCTCATGCTCGTGTTCGTCGTGATCATGCTCATGGTGTTCGTGCTCGTCATGGCGGTTGTCGTGCTCGTCGTGATCTGCGCTTTCGGAGTTTTCGCCCTCATCGTGCATTGCTCTTATCCAGCCTGCGCTTTCAAGAATTTTTTCGTAATCGAATCTGCCGGTGTTTAAAATTTCATCCACATCAACATTTCCGAAAGTTGCCTCAATGATTTTGGCCTGCGGCTGAAGCGCTTTTATAACGGCTTTCACATTTTCTTTAACCTCCGGCGAAACCTCGTCAACCTTGTTAAGTATAATCGTGGTGCAGTATTCTATTTGTTGCACAAGCAGGTTTTCAATATCCTCCTCGTCCATATCCTTTTTAAGCAGTGAGTCGCCGGCGCCGAATTCGTCTGCCATTCTTTTGGCATCCACAACGGTGGTGATATTGTCAAGATATGCAACTGCCGGCAATTGAACCTGCGGATCGGTGCCGTCAAGCATGCAGATTGAGCCGGCAATGGGCCCCGGCTCGCAAATGCCCGAAGCTTCAATCAAAATGTAATCAAATTTGCCGCTTGAAGCAAGGCTTATGATTTGCTTCATCAAATCAACTTTAAGTGTGCAACATATGCAGCCGTTTGAAAGCGGCACAAGATTTTCGTCTTTTTGGGTAACGGTGCCGCCTTTTTGAATAAGAGAGGCATCTATGTTTACTTCGCCGATGTCGTTTACTATAACTGCAACTCTGTATCCTTTTTGGTTTGAAAGCACATGGTTAAGCAGGGTGGTTTTTCCTGCTCCCAAATAGCCTGTAAGCAGCGAAACGGGCACAAGCTTGTTTTTATTCATATCATTTCACTCCTGTTATATTTATTTCATATATATAATAACACCTGTGTCAAGTGTATTTAAGCCGCCGAAAGTCTAAATCAATATCAGAAAAGAAACAGGCAGCAGCTTTTGCGCTTTTGCTCTTGGCGTGCTGCCGAGCGCACCAAAAGCCTTTATTCTGCCGTGTTTTCGTTAAAGGCGGTGCTGTTCATTGCAAAGCGAAGCACATTTGCCGCACTGCGTTGCAGCTCTCCCAGCGTTATTCCGCCCTCCTTGCCGAGTGATTCAAGCAAGGTTCCGTCCGGCACTTTAAGCCCAAGCTTTCCGCCGCCGGGCATAAGAACATCCACCTGCGCACGCACACGATATGCTTGGTTGCGAATTGTGCCGAATTCAGGTGATTTGCCGGGTTTTGTCCACCAATCCGTCATCACATTTCCTTTATAGCCCCATTCGCCTCGCAGAATTGATGTGCAAAGATCATAGTTGAAATAGCTGTAAACGCCGTTGATTTTATTGTAAGAGGTCATAATGTTTTTCGGGCTTGAGTCTTTAATGCAAATTTCAAAGCCCTTCAAATAAATTTGCCTAAGCGCACGCTCGGAAACCCTTGCGTCGTTTATTGTGCGTGCAAATTCCTGATTGTTGCAGGCAAAGTGCTTAATGCAGGCAGATGCGCCGCAGGCCTGAATTCCCTTCACGGCTGCCGCCGCAATCTTTCCGCTTAAAAGCGGATCCTCGGAATAATATTCAAAATTTCTGCCGCAAAGCGGATTTCTGTGAATGTTCATTCCGGGTGCAAGCAGCACATCGCTGCCTCTGCTTTTCATTTCCTTGCCGATTGCGGTGTAAACCTCTTCAACAAGCTCTGTGTCAAAGCTGCAAGCCAAAAGCGTGCCTATCGGAATAAGTGAGCAGGTTTCGCTCAGGCGAATTCCGGATGGGCCGTCTGTTGCGGTAACTGCCGGAATTCCTTTTTCACGCAAAGAGGGAAGCACGCCCGCAAATGCTCCGGCATTTCCAGGTGCACCGAGCTTGCTGTTCATTGTGTAGTCGCCTCTTGTAAGCGCCTCAAGCTCTTTGTTGCTGAGCAGCGAAACAAAATGCTCCATCGGAATTTTGCCGCTTTTAACATCTGCAAGCTTTTCGCCGGCATAGTATTGCGGCTCCGTTGCTTTGGGAAGCTCTTTTAAAATTCTTTCTCGCAAATTGCGCCTTGCCTCGGGGCAGGCTCTTTTTATCGGCAGCTTGCCCTTGATTCCGTCTGCCGGTGTAACAACTTGAATGCTCTGCTGCGGAGCAAGGCATTCGCGCAATTGCTCAAAAACGGTTGTTTTTTCGTGGCCGTATCTGAAAAT
>OHJU01000586.1_pt1 | contig 19348 bp, 15 predicted proteins | sample 1568711 | NCBI WGS metagenome assembly OHJU01 (sample SAMEA3879574, study PRJEB24766) | human gut metagenome | biome: human-associated habitat; feature: feces | place: USA | collected 1985/1987 | reverse complement strand
TTCCATCAACCGGCAGGATGTTTCCACCTCCATCAACACGCAGATGGATTCACTCATCCCGCCGAGCAAGATTTCCGGCTTGACGCAGGGTATGTTTGTCGGTTCGGTATCCGACAACTTCAACGAGCGTATCGAGCAGAAGATTTTCCATTGCGAGATTGTCGTGGATGCCGAGAAGGTGAAGCGCGAGGAGAAAGCCTACAAGAAAATCCCCGTCATTACCGACTTCACGGACGGGGACGGCAACGACCGCATGAAGGAAACGGTTCAGGCGAATTACAGGCGCATCAAGGAGGAAGTGAAGCAGATTGTTCAAGAGGAACTGGAACGTATCGCAAATGATGAAAACTTGAAACACCTGTTGCAGCAGAAATAACAGATTCCTTTATATGTGAAAAAGGGGATGTGTCAAAACACCCAAAATATGAAAATTACCCCTGTCACAGATATCTGTAGCAAGGGTAATTTTGTTAAAAAGAGAGTTTTGACACCCTCTTTTTATTCTCAGATTTGAGATGCTTGTTGATGGTGGTAATGGCAAGCGTCAGCAAATAATTTTTCAGCTCTGTATCGTCTTTAAGCAGTATGCTGTATTCTTCGGCAAACATTCTCAACAGTCTGGTTCTGAGTTTCGACATTTCTTCACCGAAAGGTATCTGTCGGTTTTCTTGCCAATACTCAATCACTACGGAAGATACCAGCCACTTGAACTCGGATTTCATCTCTTTGCCGAGTTTCTTGAAGCGGATTTGTTCGCTAATTGGCGGCTCGTTGTATGGCATTATGTCTGCCGGGTCATAAACGGATATACTGCCGATACCATAATCCATGATTATCGGTAAATCAGTTTTTACATCATTCTTATGTTTCTTCTTTTTAGCCATACCCGTTATTGTTGCAGGAAACCTTTACCTTTATCAGTAAGATAGTATTTCTGTTGCGGACTCTTGGAGCCTATGGGATAAAGTGAAAGGACCAAACCGGAATTTATTGCCGGATGGATATAGTTCTTTAAGAAATTCCTTTTATCTTTCATTCCCGTTTTCTCCATGATTTCTTTAGCAGAGAGAGTGTTGTTCCCAATAGCAGACAACAGTTTTCCTAACTGTGGGGTTACTGTGGGGTTACTATAGGGGTGCTGTGGGGGTGCTGTGGGGTCTTGTCCTACTGTAGTTCTTGTATAATGAAACACAATCCATACAGCATTGCCGTCGGTATGAAACTCCGGATCCGGAATACCGACACGGCGACATTCGTTTACCATAAGGGCTATGCCACGTCCCCAACTCTCCAATACTGCACTTTTGTACAGCACATTGGCTACTATCAGATTTTGTGGTTCGGAATTGTGGCCACCCAACAGTTTCTCAATGGTAATATCAGGCGGAAATGTTCCGCTGTTTTCAATCTCCACGCGGTCATCATAGATAGCAATCCCGACTGAACTGCCGGGGCGATGGTAAACACGATGTGCAAAAGCATTTATGCAACATTCTCTCAATGCCTTATATGGCACATTCAGTTCCTCTTCTCTGTACAAACCTTCAATTTTACCGGAAAGGGACAAATGCTTGAAGAAAAATGCCATTGCAGCATCCAGCAAGTTGAATATATTGCCTGTCACACGCTGATTATCTAAAAATTCATCTTTTGTCGTTCCTTTGAACCGGGCTAAACGGAGCAGACATTGGGGATAATGGTAGAAGTTCCGTCCGAATAGGACAACGGAAGCATTGTTCAGCTTTCCATCATTCAACAAGTCAAATTTTTCAAGGATGGTTCGGACATCCTCCTGCATAGAACCTTCCGGCAAACGTCCGCCTCTGATTCCTCCACGTACTGCGCCCAAGATTGCCGTTTCGTCAAGGTCGGATATTTTCAAGCCGGGATTTTGCATGGAATCCCAAGCATAGGTTCCGCCTCGCTGCATAACCAACAGGTTGTATATACCCTGCGGCATGGCAGATGTAACGCTCTCTATCCGTTGATAAGCCCTCCCCTTATAGGTGAACGGGCGCATATATCGTTGTTCTTCCGCTGATAAAGCTATAACACTTTTGTTCGTTCCCGGAATGTCTGTATAGGATATATCAATGGTCGCAAACGGCTCGATTCGTCTGATGGTTTCCGCAATATCGCGCTTCGTCTTGTCGCTCACTTCCTGACCGATAATCTTTCCCTTGTCGGTTACACCGAACAGCACCGTGCCGCCCGTACCGTTCAAGAAGGCACAAAGAGTTTCCATTCCACGCTCCAACTGCCCGGTAGTTTCTTTGAACTCAACTGTCCCGCCTTCGGCTCCGGCAATCAGTCCATTCAATATTTCGAGGTTATCTATTTTCATCCGTCATTGATTAATACTTGCAAAGTTAATGATTTTAATCGGCTTTCCGGCAGATAATAGAGTGATTGTAAATGAAGAAGGATAAGAAACCGTATAATCCGGCCGCTTATCCTTTGTTTGGCATTCGTTTATCTCCTCATCCGCTCCAATTCATCGTCATGTCGCATCTTCGCGTTCAGTTTGTCCTGCATCTTTTCAAGGAAGTAGGTGCGACTGTCGCTTTTCCTGCGTTTGATGTCCGTATAGAAGCGGTAGCAGTCTTTGGACTCCACACCGAAAAAGGAATAGAGGACAGGAGCAAGCTCTTTCAGCGAAGCCTTGCCGCCATTGATGCAGCCGGTGGCGTAGAGGGCATAGATTAGTTCTACCAACTCGACGGCATTACCGGTCCATTGCAAGGCTGGGACTGTGGCTTTGGTTTCGGATGTGGATGTTAGTGGTGGCACGGAGGTAATTGCAGAAGCGGATACTATCTTCTGCATCTTTCGGATGAAGGATAACGCCTTGCGGATATACACAGTGACGACATTCTCCTCCGATACCGACAAGTTCTGTGGATGGTGCTGTAATTCGATTTCGGCAAAAGCCAACGCCACAATAATATGCTTGGCATCATTGCCGCCGTAGCACAGGTTTATTACTTCCTGCACGAATCCGCCGTATGCCGTTTCCGTGCTACCGTTGTCTTTTCCGTTTATCATGGCGAAAAACTGTGTTTCCGCCAGTATGAGATGGTTCATTATCTTTTCTGTTTTGAGGGTTTACACTTGTTTATCAGTGTGCGCACACTGATATATGGTGCAAATCATAGCCCTAAACACGAGAAAAGATTGTGAGAAAATTGTACTACATTGTTTTTCAGAAAGATAAAATTCAAAAATAATTTTATCCTTGATTGCATCCCTTGTGAAATGTGTTCAGATTCTGAACATGTGTTCACTTTCTGAACACGGAAATTCCGCCAAGATGTTCATAATCTGAACATTTTATGCCCGTGGCTCTTTATGATAGGTAAGCCGGATTACTCCGTCCCTATAAGTTTTGTTCTCCATAAGCCGCCAGTCATTCATAGGTAGTGCTGACTTGAAAAAATGCGCTCCGTTTCCGTCGATGGTTGGAACAACGTATAGTATGATTTCATCTATCACGTTCATCCGTAACAGTCCGTTGGCATATTCGGTATTCCCGGCAGTTACTTCCAACAAATGGCAAATGCTTCCACCTTCCTCCCTCCATTCTTGAAGTACGGATACCGAATAGTCGGATGTCAGCTTATACAGGGCATTGGCACGTATTTCATCCATACCGTAATCTTCGGTTTGAAGCAACCGCTTCCGGGGATGCAGTTTCATCGGACAGCCATCTATTGAGATAACGGCAAGTAATTGTATTTTCGCCATAACGTATTTTCTTTCCTTTTTGGCGAGGCAAAAAAGTAGCGTGCAATTCACACTACTTTCAAGCGATGGCTCTGGTAAAGCCTTTACGGAGAGTACGTGAATGCACGCTATGCGTAAGCATAGCATAAGCATCACGCAATCGTCTCCGTAGTTTCAATTTACCAGATTTTCGCTCGAAACGCCTTGCGGTCTTATGTCTATATCATCGGCGAAAAGTTACCCGATCGCCTGCTATTTTCTGAAATACAATTGCAAAGTTAATCAATTATTGCCATTTACAGCCATACTCCGGTCAGTTTTCTTCATTCAATCCATACTCTACCAATTTATTATACAGCGTTGTCCTGCCGATACCCAGTATCTTTGCAGCCATTTTCTTGTTACCGGCTGCTTGTTTCAAAGCACGCAGGATACGTCCTCTTTCTTCATCCCCGCTCTTCAATGTAAAACAAGCGGAAGTAGCGGACGGTTCATTGTCAAGTTCCAAATCGGCTTCGGTTATCATATCGCCTTCTGATTGCAGGACTGCCGTCTGTATCTTCTGTTTCAACTCGCGCACGTTGCCCGGCCACGCATGGGCGAGCAGGGCATTACGGGCAGATGCGGCAAACCCTTTTACTTCACGTTCCAACTCACGGTTTGCCATTTCACGGAAGAACTCGGCCAATGGCATGATGTCTTCCGGGCAGTCGCGCAAGGGCGGCATGGTTATCACATACTCCTGCAAGCGATAGAGCAAATCCTGCCGGAACCGCTTTTCCGTTACGGCTTTCTGCAAATCCTCGTTGGTTGCAGCCACTATCCTCACGTTGGCTGTTTTGTCCTCCTTTGCTCCGACGGGACGGTAACGGCGTTCCTGTATGGCGCGGAGCAGCATCTGTTGCATCTCCATTGTTAGGTTGCCCACTTCGTCAAGGAACAGCGTGCCGCCATCCGCTTCCAGAAAATACCCCGTCTTGTTTGCTTCGGCACCCGTAAACGCGCCCTTGACGTGTCCGAAGAAGGCGGATTGTATCAATGACGGGGACAAGGCTCCGCAGTCTACTGCCACAAAAGGTTTATCGGCAAGTTTGCTTTGTTGGTGTATATGTTGTGCGATATGTTCCTTGCCCGTACCGTTCTCGCCCAGTATCAGCACGCTCATCCGGGTGGTGGCTACAAGGCGCACACGTTTCTTGATTTTCTGATAGGCTTCGCCCTGCCGGACGAATATCGGAATGTTCCATTGTAGTCGCTTTTCATGTTCTTTTTGCAGGGTGCGGATAAGCGGTATCAGTTTATCCTCCAACAACTGTTTCTGTATGTAATCCTTTGAGCCGAGCTTCATACTTTCCACTGCCGTATGCACCTCCCCGTAATTGGTCATAACGATAAACACCTGTTGTTTGTCGTTGGCACGCATCCACCGTAACAACTCTATGCTTTCACCGTCGGGGAGGCGTAGGTCGGCAACGACAATATCATCCACCTCTGACTTTGCCAATAGTTTCTTGGCAGTGGCAAGATTATATGCAGACATAGTATCGAAGCTGTCTTTCTTCAGCAGGTTGCAGACATAATCGTTATAGACGGGGTTGTCCTCAATCACAAATACTTTCATCCGACGACCTCCTTTCCTTTTGCGCAAGTTCTATGATAACTGTTCCCATACGAAGCATGGCATCCACGCATTTCCGCAATTCCATTTCGGAACATTCAGATTCTTGATGCAGCAGTTCATACTGGTTCCACAAGGGTTTGTCAGCACGGATAACAGCCCATGAACTTCGCTGACGGTGTATCCATTCGTCCAACGCCTTGCGGTCATTCCTCTCCATGATTTCCCGGACAGCCTGCATATCCTTTTCTGTTTCGGTTATCAGACGGTCGAGCATCGCCCGTTTGTCACCATAGGCAAGCAGAGAGGACAAGTCGGGAAGTTCATCCTTGTCCGTACTTGTCAAAAGGCATTTGTCTGATACAGCAACCAGTTCGGAAATGGAAAATGGCTTGAACAGGCAGGCGGTAAATCCATTTTCCAACAGCTCCTCTTCGCTGCAACTGCCGGAGGCGGTCGCCACGACAATGGGAATCTCTTTCGAGTTGCTGACACTTGACGAGCGTAACAACTCCAACACCTCATAGCCGTTAATCTCCGGCATCTTCATATCGGTTATCATGAGGTCGTATGTGTGCTGCCGCATGGCTTCCATTGCATCGCCAATAGTGGTGAACGTGTCGCAATGCACACCTATACCAGCATACATTTCCTTTGTCATGGATAATACCATCGGATTGTCGTCCAATACGATGACAGAATAAGGTCTTTCTATATGAGCCAGACTTTCTGCGGCTGTCTGTTCTTCAATACCAATATCGGCAGTGTTCATTGGCAACTCCACAGTAAAACGACTGCCTTCTCCTTTTTCGCTTTCCAAGCGTATAGTGCCGCCAAGCATCCCGACTATCTGTTTCACAATGCTTAACCCCAATCCGAAACCGTCTTGCGTGGCGGCGTTGGAAAGCCGCTCGAACGCTCCGAACACTCGCTGTTGTTCTTCCGCACTCATGCCGGTTCCGGTGTCCTCTACTACAAGGGTCAGCCTATTGCCGTCATAGCTTATGACAAGTGAAACGCTTCCGGCATTCGTGAACTTGACGGCATTGCCCAGCAGGTTGTCGCATATCTGTATGATGCGCTCCTTGTCGCCATTCAGGATAATACTCTCCGGGCACTCGATGGTAAGTTTAAGATCTTTTGCTTCTGCTTGTTGCGTAAACTCCGTTTGCAACAGCTCCGCGATGTTTTCCAAACGAAACGGACGGACATTCGCCTGTTCCTTGCCGCTGTCCAAGCGGAAGAAGTCAAGCAGGGAGTTGAGCATGTCGGTCATTCTCTTGGAGGCTTGCAGGATATTGTCCGCATAACCGCTTATCTTTTCTTCTTCGTTGTCCTGCATCAGTTCCGCATATCCATGTATGGCAGTCAGTGGTGTGCGTAGCTCGTGGGTGATGGTGTGCATCGCTTTCTTGCGTGAGGCTATCAACGATTCGTTTTGTTTTACTGACTTTTGCAGTTGCCCGATTAAATCTGTTGTCTTACGTTTGTACTGCTTGATGCGGGTGGCATAGCGGTGAATGATGATGTATGAAATAATGAGCAACAGCAGCATGACACCCGTTATGATACCTACCTGCAAGAACGACTTTTCACGCATAGCGGATATTTCCGCCTCACGTTCCTGCAAGTCAGCCTGCACCTTGTGGTCCATCTGCTGGATAAGGGTTTGCAGTTGGCGGTTCAGTTCCGCATTGCGGCTGGCAAGGCTGTCGGCATACTCCGACAGACGATGGCTTTGGGCACGTTGTTGCGCTATCATATCACGGTTCAGTGTGTAGAGCATCGTGGTGGTCGTCGTCGGAGGTGCTTCCTGTTTCTTGCCGAACAACCCGAGAAAACCTTTCCTCCTCTGTTTCTTCGGCTCTTCCTGCCTGCTCGTTTGCACTATCACCGGCACCTGCTTGGCTATCCGGCGGTTGATGTCCGCCTGTTGTTCCAGAGCCTCCATGATGGCGCACAGCCGCTTTTCCTTGTCCTCCAGCAAGTGGCGCACGCTGTCTATGCGCACCGATTCGTAATGGCTCTTGAAGCGGCAAAGCATACTATCCACCGTCATCCGTTGCCGCCGGTATGCCGCCACATCCTTATCGTCCCATTCCAGCACCGACTCGCCCAAAAGAGACAACTCCACCACACCCACATACGCATCGTGTGTTTCCTTGCGGAAGCGGTTGATTTCACGGTTCTCCCGTTCCAGCAACTCCAAGTCGCGCCATTCGCCGAGCCACGTGCAGATGATGCCGCCCACCAGCAGGACTATCAACAGATAGCCTGCGGCAAGCAGCTTGCGGAAATGCTTGGTAGTGGTAACGAATTGTTCGCTCATTTGCTGTTTGTGTAAATACCGTTATTCAACATACGCATATAGGTCGTGGAACTTCGCAGGTTCATGGATGAGAATGGCGGCCATGCTGCCTATGACCGCCACCAGAATTATATATCCGAATAGAATTCTACTCCTCAATGAAACAACCATTCTTCCCTTATTTACAATTGTTATAATTATTAAGGCATCTGACCACCGGCGATAGGTGGAATTTCTGTTAGTATGGGATTTCTCGGGATTGAGTTAAAAATTCTTTGGCCACGTATGGCTTGACTTGGAGGAGCGTTTTCATTTACATCAAGCCGATAACATCTATCGTTAAATGTTATAATTCCCCAAATACCAATGGTTCCTGGGATTCTCGCCAATCCTTCAGTAGGTTTAAAAAGAACAACATTATCTATTATTCGATTTTTAACCGCCCGATTCCATGATGTTTTAATACTATTGTTAGGCGTTGGAATATGAGCAACATACCTAATGCCATTGTGCCTAAAACTGGCCATATAACACCCCGAAAAACCTGAACTTAAAGTATCTATGCCATTTGAAGCAACGACTGCTATTCTATCCGCAATATATATGACACAGGCATAGTCTAATCTAAGAAAACGATAGTTACGGGTATATCCTTTTATTTGAAATGTCAACTTACTTTGCGTGACAATCGGAGGGGTCAAACCTACATTATAAATATTTTGATAATGAAACCGTGCAATATTTGTCATTACTGCTTGACTGTTTGGCAATCTTAATGCTTGAATCAAATTCATATATTTACTTACTGTTACTTTCGTTTGTTATAGGCTCGATACATGATGCCATTATATCCATCAGTTTAGACAGACCTTCGGTCTGCGGCTGCTGACTGGCTGTCACATGTATCTGGTATTTTGCCGTTTGGTTGGTCATGCGGGTGTTCTCGCGGGCGGTCGTGACTTTGCCGCTGATTTCCGCATTTATAAACCAATGTTTTGCAGAAGCTTTTGCCTCTACTTCTGCGTTGGTAGTGCTTTTTACGTTTGATGTATCGGTAACCTCCATCTGGAAATCGACATCCACGCGATCTATGAGCAGGGAAGGAATAGGCACCAATCCTATAAACGGAGCCTTGACACTTTGTGACATTGTTGTCATTTTTCCATCCTGCTGTATCGGTCTTTCGACATCGAATTCCAATATACGCGCTTTATTGCCGCTTTTACCATCAAATGCAATTTGCTGGTAGAAATTCCATGCTGTCGCTGCCAATTCCTGTTGTGCTTCGGCTGCTGCAATAAGTGGAGCTGCAATAAGTTCCCGCATGGGAAGCCCCTTGAATTTGTCAGTCACGTTTGAATCTGCTTTAAGAACTGGAGAAGTTTCTCTGTTTTGAGTCTCTTCCAATGCAGCGGAGATAATTTCTTTCGCCTGTCCGCTTACATTTTCATTCAAGTTTTCCGCATTTTCTTGTTGCCCTTGGTTCTTTATTTCTTCTGCCATAACATTTGAATTTTAAAATTGTTAGATATTTTTTACAAAATCGTCAATAATTCGGGAAATGCTCTCTGGAGTCTCCTGAACCTTAAAATTGACGCAAACCTCCATGACATCATCCGCATCCGGTTTTATGTTGCTCATCTGCATCTGGAGATTGGCTCTTTGTGGGCTGGATAACAATAAGTTGTTTTCTGGAATCTGTGATTCCACGCTTCCGACCTTCGCCTTGAACTTTATCTGCACATTATCCATCGCAAGATAATGATGGGATATCAAAGCTATAAGTGGAATATCAATAGTCTTGTCTCCAACCATGATTTTTTTCGATTGGAACGTATTTGCGTTATTTGCATTTGTTCCTTCAAAAAGTCTGGTCAGATTTTGTATCTGATGATTCTGTAATGTATCTTGTGCACAGTTTACGGCGTACTGCAAACCATTCATAATATCAGAGAATGAATTGGTTTGAACACTGTCCGGCTCATCGTCATTATTTTTCTTGCCTCTGTGAAAAAGTCCCATGTTTTTTATTTAATTACTTGATTTGTTGTCTTTAATGAGCACCAATCTTGACAATGTCCGGCTTACAGCTTCCATATTTACACTGGAGTCTATATTATTATTGACAATGCCTTGATGCCAAAACCAATATGGTGGATTCTCCGTGTGTTCCATCACGTCCTCCTTTTTTTATTGGGGTTATACTTCGGTTAATGTTTGTTGCGGGCGGAACTTTTCCGCCCGCAACGGTTTACAACTTCCTCAAGGTAGGCAATGCTCCGTTAAGTTCGTAACGCCACCCTGAGCCTGCGTTCTGCAAGGCGGTGTTCATGGCATCAACGGCTTTCTGCCAGGTAACGTCAGTACCGTCCACCTTCGTAGCTTCGGGGGCGGTGTTATGCTGATTGCGGCCGATACCTTGTTCCTGATTGTTCTTCCAGTAGCAGGCGGTCACGACGGTGTAGTTATCTCCAAACAAGCCGCCGATATGCACATTGCCGGTGCTGCTACCCTTACTATTTACGTTGCCAATGGCATAGCAGGCAAGGACGCGGCTTCCTCCGTTTAATCCCACTACACCGCCGCCAGAGAGATTCTTTGGGGAGCCTATTTCTAAGGTCACGTTGCCTGTGGCATAGCAAGCGATCATGGTGCCCCATTTTTCTCCTGCCACACCGCCGACATAGTGCGTTCCCTTCACTGTGGCAGAGGAGCTGCATCCGATGATGGAACCGGCCTTTTGTGAACCCACCACACCGCCGACACAATCCGTGCCGCTGACGCTGCCCGACACCGAGCAGTTTTCAATTGTGCCCCAGCTATATCCTACCACGCCGCCAGTACAGCCAAACATGTGATTGCTTGTTATCTGTATGCCCTCCATCACCACGTTCTTCACCGTACCAGCTCTATCGAGCCAGCCGAACAGACCCACAAATTGGTCATTTGTCGTAACGGTCAGCCCCTTGATGGTATGGCCGCGGCCGTCGAAGGTACCCTTGTATCGCTTTTCGTAGTTTGTGCCTATCGGCGTCCAGCCTTTGCCCGTCAGGTCAATGTTTTTGTCGAGGGTAATGTTAATGTCGGTCTTACCTCCGTTCACTAATTCGGCTACATTTATCAGGCCATCGGCGGAGGTAACGGTGTAGCTGCCGTTGCCCTCTATGGTATATCCCGGGTCTTTTGCCGCAGCGAGGGAGACAGTGTAGGTATATTCACCGCCCGCCTGCCAGTCGGCAGCATTCTTCATCTTATAAACGAAGGTCTTGGCGTTGGTGAAGGTGCACGTAATGAAGGTCGTGCCAGCTGCCACACTTTGCGGGGCGACGATGGCGGTGTAGGTGTTGCTACCCTTGTCATACGGGACGATTATATCCGGGTTGTCGCCTTCGGTGGAGAGTCCCGTCAGCTGCACGGATGCCAGCCCCTCGGTGTAGTCCGTCAGAACGATGGTCACTCGCACCGTGCGGTGGGTGAAGCGGAGCGTGGGGCTACCGTAGGTCACAGTCTGTCCGTCGGCTACGATGAGGTCGCTGCCCTCAAAGTCTTTTTGGGCACTTTGGTTGGCTTTTACCTTTACCGCAGGTGGGGTTGTCTCGCCAGCGGTGTAGGGCCACCACGCCGTAACGGTGATGTCTTTGTGGTTGGTCCAGTAGTACGGGTCGGTGGAGGTCAGCGTGGCGCTGGTGGGGTCGGCGGTGGGCGTTACGTTGTACGTCTTCACCGTGCCGTCCATCAGAACTGCCACGCTCTGCACACCCGTCCAATTGCCATCCGCGGGGGCACGGGTACCGGCGATGGCTGTCGCGACGGGATTCAGCCCCGTGGCGGTGAAGACGATGGGTGTGCCTTCCGCCCCTTCCGGTAGGAAGCCCGCTTCGTCCTGCGTGCAGGCGGCAATGCCGAGCAGCAGGGCTATGGCTGCAGATGTATGGATGATTGTTCGTTTCATGATGCGTGTTGTTTAGGGTTCGTTATTGTTTCTTTTGCAGTACGGGCAGACCGTCGGTGCCGAGTACCCACTGGTAGTCGTTGTTGGTGAGGGCGGGGTTCATGCCGTCGACGGCTGTTTGCCATTTCACGGTCGCGCCGTCCACCTTTGCGCCACCATCTACCTCTCCTCCAAGATTACTGAATACTCCTTGCCCGGCATTGCCTCCCCAATAACAGGAAGTTACATAAGCGTAGTTATAACGCACTATAGCTCCAGATTCATCCTTTTTCAATGTGCCGTTGAACCAGCAAGCGGTGATATCGCCATAATTTGAATAGGCTATACCACAAGTTCTACCATATGCAGAAATTTTTCCCGTCACAGAGCAGGCAATGATTTGACCCTCATTTTGCTCCACTATTCCAGCTGCTGATCCATTATTGCCATATAGATTCACATCTATGAGTTGTAGGTTCTTTATCACACCACGTAAATTTAATAACCCAAAAAGTTCAGTAGTCGCTGCTGAAAAGTTTAATCCCGTAATGCGGTGTCCCTGCCCATTAAAGACGCCGGAGTAACCTGGCCATGTGCCTATCTGTGTCCAATCCTTACCCGTCAGGTCGATGTCGGCGGTGAGGGTGCAATTTATCGATTCGTCCTTTTGTGCGGCTTTGTTCCATGCCAGCAGGCCGTCGGCGTTATAGACCGTGTAACTGCCGTCGTTCTGTATAGAATAGCCTAAATCCTCAGCCTCGCCGCTTTCGCCGCCACCGTCAGCCCAGTCACCGATGGTGCAACCCTCTAACGTCAAGCCGGTGGCGTTCACCTTGACGGTGTATTTATAGCGGTTGCCAGCCTCTAATACGACGTTGTTCTGCGGGCGGAAGTAGAAGGTGCCGCTGCCGAGTTCCACCCGGATGAACGGCTTGCCTGCCGCAACGGTCTGCGGGGCGGTCAGTGCCTCGTAGGTGTTGCCGCTTGCGTTGTAGGTCTTGATGGCGGTCGGGTTGCCGTTATCGGCGGACAGGCTCACGAGGATCACCGTGGCACCGGCAACGCTCGTGAATCCCGTGCCGGGCTTCAGTTCGATTGTCACGCGTGCCGTGCGGTGGGTAAATTCAAGAGTCGGGTTGTTAAATTCCACCTTCCGGTTCTCAGCAGAGATGAAGTCGCTGTTCTGGAAGTCAGCCAATTTGCTTTGGTCTTCTGCCACCTTCACGGCAGGCATCTGTGTGATGTCGGCATTGTTGAAGGGCCACCATGCCGATACGGTAATCGGGTCGCGGCTGGTCCAGTAGTACGGGTCGTTCTCGCGTGAAAGCGTGGCACTCTTGAAATCGGTAGAAGCCGTTACGGTGTATTCCTTTACCGCATCGCCCATCTTGAGTGCCACGGAAGTGACGCCCTGCCAGTCGCCGTCCACGGCGGAACGGGTTGACGGGGCTGCCAGCGGCGTTGTCTCTACGGACAGTCCGGTGGCACGGATGACGACGGGGTATTCACCTTCGGGCAGACGGTTATCGTCGGCAAGTTCGTCCTGCGTGCAGGCGGCGAGGGCGAACAGCAGTGCGGTGGCTGCGGGGATAAAAATTCTATGTCTCATAATTCTTCAACCTAATCAATTAATTATTAATATCTTACAGGCCAGCATTCACTTCTCCGCCGTCTATATCGTTCCACTTTGCAATGGTGGCTTCGCTGACTTCAAGGACTTTGTTGCGTACCTTGACGGTATAGGTATAGTTGTTGCCCGCCTGCAGTGCGCCTTCGGGCATGGTGAGTGTGGCATGATATTCCTGACCTTTGTAATTCACAACCAACGGCAGGGATGCAACTGTCTGCGGGAAGAGGATGATCGATGACGTGAGATTGCCGTCTGCCAGATTCATGGTCAGTTCTCCGGTCTGTGCCCCGTTGTCTGCGGTGGCAATACCGTCGGCCGTGTTGAACGTACCGGTGAGTAACAATCCGTCCAGCGTGTAACGTTCAGGCTTGACCACGCTGAAATTCACGCCGTCGCCCGCCTCGAAGGTAAGGGTTATCTGGCTCATGCGGTGGTGGAAGGAGTTGTCTTCACCGCCTTTGCCGGTTTTGTCGGTGAAGCTCACTACCGGGCTTTTTTTGTCTCCCGTGGCTCCTGTGGCAAAGAGGAAGTCAATGGCAGACTGATTCTGCTGCGCCGTGGCATCGGTCGTGGCTGCGAGGATACCTCCCGCCGCGTTGTACGGATAGTAGGCGCGGAAAGTATGGGCCTTTGTATCTTCGATATAGATGACCTTTCCTTCTGCCTCAAATTTCCCGTTCTTCAGGATGAAAGGCACGTTGCCGTACTGGGAATCGTTGCCGATGTCGGTGATGCCGATACGGTCGCCGCCAGTCCAGGTAGTTCCGCTGGCGCGGGTGGCGGGGGCGATGTCGGCGGTAAACCGGGCGGCCACGGGGGCACCGTTCAGGTTCTCGTTGTCGTTGTTGCAGGCTACCAGCGCGAGGGCGAGCGCTACAAGTGTAAAAAATCTTGTCTTCATTATATCTATAATTTTATTATTTACAAATCAGCATTTACATCATCACCTTTCACTTCTTCCCAGCCGTTGATTTCGGCTCCGTCCACTTCCATGCCTTCGGGAGTCTCAACCAGCGTTCCGCCGAGGGTCAGCGATTCGCCCTTTCCGGTGTTGAAATCCTTGAGGGCTTCCGTGAGGTCGCTTTTCAGCGTGGTGGGGCTCGGGTTGCCGTCAGCATAGCGGATTTCACCCGTCAGCAGTTGTTCCGTGCCGGTCACACCCAGCAGCCGCACCGTGGCTTTCCACTTGCCGGCATCGTCACCTTCGGTAATCTTGGTGAAGGGCAGCACGACGTTTGAAGCGGCTCCGTAGGTATCGGTAGCGAAGTCGAGTGTTCCGGCTGCACCCGTCAGATGGGCAACAATCTCCGTGATGCGTCCGGCGGCATCACCCGTCGGTTTGATGATGAGCGTCAGTTCGCGTACCTGCTGCTTCATTGCGGCGGTCAGCGGATGGTCCTTGTCTTTCTCGATGGTCACCTGTTCCGTATAGGTGAAGAACCATCCCGGGGCATTGTTCACAAAGGTATCCGTGCCTGCCCGGGTTCCCGTGGCTGCGGCAATGGTGGCTGTGGTGCCGTTCACCGTGATTCCTTCAGCCGGGTTCCACACCGCAAGGGTGTAGCTGCCCGGAGCAAACAGATGGTCGGGGGCATGGGTGGCGGAAGTCTCCGTACCCGTATAGTCACCCATGGTGACCGTCCACGTGGCAGGTATGTCGATACCCTCACCGCGGGCCGACCAGTCGGCTGTCACCGCAATCTTCCCGCTGTCGGGGTGTGGCGTGTCATAGAGCGTGTCCTTCACGCAGGAAGAGAGCAGCACGGCGGCTGCCATTCCCATCATATTTATATATTGTCTTGCTTTCATATTCTATTCCTCCGTGTTAGAATAACTTCCATACCAATGTCACACCGGCATTGATGGGGCCCCACCAGTCCTTTGTTTCGTTGCCGCGGCGTACACGTACACCGTCGATGACTTCATATTTTTCGAAATCGGCATTCAGGTAGCCCAGACCGAGGTTGAAATCAAGAGCCAGTGCCTTGTTCAGCCGCAGCTGATAGCCGGCGGTGATGCCGCCACCCATCAGGTCGCCCTGCTTGCCTGCTTCGGAGAACTTGTAGTTGAACTGTCCGGCCTTGAACATCGCGCCCAGATACCAGGCTTTCTTCTCACCCATATAGTAACGCACTTCCGGAGCCACTTCCCAGAGTGCATAGCGGCGGTCCTTGTCGCTCCACGTCCATGAAGTCCACGAGCCGTTTACGGCAATGCCCCACGATGGGCAGATGCGCCATTCCACGCCAAGATCTGGTGTCAGGGTAGCCCAGCGCAGCAGGTTGGCACGCAGGGAGAGATGATAATCAGTTGTGATTTTGGTTTCCGACGGCGTGTCGGCAAGTGTATTTTGTTGAGCGGCTTTCTCGGCTTCTGCCTTTTCAGCGGCAAGTCGGGCTTCTTCCGCCTTGCGCTGCTCTTCGGCAAGCCGTTCCTGTTCGGCACGCTTCTCGGCTTCCAGTCGTTCGGTTTCCGCCTTGCGTCGTGCTTCCGCATCCGTCGCGGCAGTTCCCTTTACCGGTACCGTCAGGCGCACGGTGACAAAATCACCCTCAGTCGCATGGTTGCGGGTAATGAAATTCTCTTCCTTGATTTTCGCTCGTGTAATCAGTTCTGATTTCACACGGTTGGCTCGAATCTTCGCTGTTGCAAGGTTCTTGACTTCACTGCTCTGCGAATTGCAGTATCCGTCAACCAATAGCGGCAGTTTGCCGTCAAGAATTGTTGCTTTGTTGTTTTCGATACATTCCAACAGGCGGGCAAGTTCCGTGTCATTGCCATTCCAAGGCACGTAGAACATGTCCTTCTGCGGAACGAACCGGAAGGTGTAGGTCGTGTCTGCTTTCTGCTGCGCAATGACAGGAAAAGTTAGCGTCATCAGCCACAGAAACAGGGTAAGAAAAGTGATTTTTCTGCTCATATAAACTTGAATTCATTATCTTTGTCATCTCCAAAGGTAATAAATGCCATTCAGCGCCCAAAATATTACAAAAACTTTTTTTGCTAAAACACAGCGTTTTATAAAAATTGTCGTTTGAGCACTTTTCGCATTGTCGTCTGAGCACTTATTTTGTCAAATCGGCACTTTTTGAGTTGTCGAATTAGCACTTTTGTGGCTGTCGAATTAGCACTTTTTGTAGTATGAGCACTTTTGGAAAATGGGTTTCTGAGAGCTTTTTCATCGGATTTTTACCACGCAAATCACTTCAGATTTGCTTTTTTCCACTTGGCAGGCGTACATCCTTCCTTCTCGGTAAATAATTTGATAAAGTTACTGCGGGAAAGAAAACCGGAAGACTCAGCCAGCTTCTGTATATTGATCTCCGGATGCTCCTTCAGTATGTTTTTCGCATACTCCAACCGGAGACTGGTTATCCATTCGCGGAATGTCATTTTATACGTAGTCTTGATATAAGCGGAAAGATAGGTACGGTTCGTATGAAGTATTTCGGACAGTTCTTTTATGGTAAGTCCCTGCTGGACATAGCCGTCTGTCTTTATCCAGTTGGCCACTTTCTCTATAATTTCTGTATAGGACACTGGAACTTCTTTCTCAGAAACTATTTCAGGTTCTGTTTCTGTATCTGTCAGAAGTTCTTCTTCAGACTGTATATCTTGCTCAAAAGCATTTTCCACCTGTTCATAGAACAGCAGGTAGTTCTGATAGCTGTAGAAAAGATAGCTGTAGAACGGTATTGACGACAAAATCCAGATAAAAACATATTTGTCTGGCAGAAATGTCAGCAATCCGCATCCGACACCGAAGATAACAGCCCAATAAGTGAATATGGAAAGCCATTCGATATATGTACCTATATCATCCGCCTGAGTTTCATTGAAAATCCGAATGGCTCTACGGTATGCAATTATGACTCTGCGAGCTAAAACGACTCCAAAAACGACTAACCATACAGCTAAAGCAAATAAAGAGAATTTTTGCATGATTCCGCTTGGCAACAGGAACAACACAACTCCGGAAAGAGTTGAAAATATAATCCATAAAATGATATGTGTCCACACACGCCGTTTGGTAATGTAAAAACGATCAAGCAACATTATCAATGCCGAACTGAACAGAGAATAGCACAGGAAGTATGTGGACATGTTCATCAATATGGCAGAATCCGCATTTTTGAATCGGATACCAAAGAAGAAATGTACCGAATAATTTGCCGAAAGCAGCAGCATAGCTATACCCATAATCTGTCGGGAGCGGAGATAATTCTTGAAAATTTTCTTTTCAGGAGTCTTTGCAAACAAAAAATAAAAGCCGAAGAATAACATCAACGGCAGTGCGGTATAAAGTGAAAAACTGTATATAGATATAGATGGCTCCATTGTTATGCTTATTTGATTTTGATACAAAGTTACGTCTTTTTCTTCACAAATAGACACATAATCTATGATTTAACGTTATAGATTCGGTCATATTAGATTGAAAAATTATTAGAATTAAAGCCAGTGGTGAAAAATTCAACCACTGGCTTTTTCTGTCAAGACTTCGATATTAAAGTTTTACACCTTTGGATTCCGATAAACCGAGTCTCCCTATAATTAAATGACTGCGTACAAAGTCCACGTGCGGGCTTTCCGGCTGTTGTTCCGTCTGTTTTTTCTCGTTGCCTTGCCGGTTCTCTTCTGTGTTTTCCTGAGCCGGAGCCAGCTCAAGCTGTATCTTGCGGTCCAGTGCGGCGAGTTCGGACTTCAGCTGTTTCAGCTCGTCCTCCTTCTTCCACACCTTGCCCGCTATCTCCTGCAACTGCGGAATCTCCTTTTCCAGCACTTCGTTCTTAGACTTGTACTGGTCGATGATGGTCGGAATCCTCTCCAATGCGTTCAGAAAGTTTCGTGCGGCAGCAATCGGGTCTGCCATCGCCAGATGCCCGTTGTTGTAGGTGTACTTGTAGTTCCCCTCCACCACGAAGCGGTTGTCGGTGAACTCCAGACCTTCTTTGAGTGTCCTCTCGCTGACCACCTTTATCGGAAAGCCGTAAAGTTCCCCGACAGCCTTGTACAGTCCACCAGTCGTGGCGTTCTTGGCGATTTCCTGCAAACGCTTACCGATGACCTTCTCATCCGTTGAATCCGCGCCGTCCACCTTGACAAGATTAAGGCGGATGCTTTCCATATCAGTCTGCACAACGGAAAGAAAACGGTTCCAGTCTTCCGTCAGGGCTTCGATGAAAGCCGTGTTGTTGCGCAGTTCTCCCGTCTTGGATTCCAGCTTGAACTCCGAATCGCGCTTGCCCTTGCCCCACGACTTGCGTTCCCCTTCGAGCGAGGCGATACGCTTCTCTAATTTCGCCTTATCCAAAAGGTCGGTATTGCCGGAGAGCAACGCCATATACTCCGAGAAGTTCATACCCGATTTTTCGTCCATTGCTCCCTCGTCGATGGTACGTGCGCCCATCGCTCCGCTTTTGAGCTGCGATATGAACGTCTGCTTGCAGTGCAGCAGATTGAACTTGTAGCTGTCCAGCGACTTTTCCACCGCGTAGATGATGACATCCACGTTGTTCTCGGCAAAATGCTTGGCAATCTCGTTCCCGGCTCTAACACCCCGTCCGTCACGCTGTTGCAGGTCGGACGGTCGCCACGGTGTATCAAGGTGATGGATGGCGACACATCTTTTCTGCGCATTCACGCCCGTTCCGAGCATACTTGTGGAGCCGAACAGCACGCGCACCGTCCCGGCGTTCATGGCATCTATCACCGCCTTACGAGCCTTATCCGTCTTACACTCCTGAATGAAGCGCACCTCACTTGCCGGTATGCCGTAATCCTCCACCAACTTGCGTTTTATCTCGCTGTACACGTTCCATCCTTCCCCCGGCTGGTATGTCCCCAAGTCGGAGAACACGAACTGCGTACCCTTGTGCGCCTCGTACTTGTGGTAATACTCTGCAATCATCTTGGCACAATGGCTTGCCTTGTTGTCGGGATGGTCCTCGTAGTTCGGGTCTATCATGCGCATATCAAGAGCCATCTTTCTCGCGTAGTCGGTGGCGATGAGCATCTTCGCCTTTTCCTCCGTTTCCGACAGGGGTAACCTGTCAAGCAGAGTGGCATCGCCGGTTTTGGCAAACTGCATCAGCTTCTGTATGAAGTCCTCCTGCTCCGGCGTGGGCGGTATGTGGT
>OHJU01000571.1_pt1 | contig 19659 bp, 22 predicted proteins | sample 1568711 | NCBI WGS metagenome assembly OHJU01 (sample SAMEA3879574, study PRJEB24766) | human gut metagenome | biome: human-associated habitat; feature: feces | place: USA | collected 1985/1987 | reverse complement strand
CTTTGGCGGGGTATGGGGCGGCGCCCCATGTATATGGGCCTGACAGTTGCTTGCAACCGAAGGCCATGTTTTGCGGGTTAATTTCGCTAAGTGCTGTACAGCACTTAGCGAAAGGCCTCATGGCCTTTAACCTCAAAAGGCGGCAAGCTGCTTTTTTTACACGCTGAGGCAGGTGATATTGCCGGCCTGGTTTTATGTAGTATACAGCGTATTTTCCTAGCCCAAACAATATATAAATCGGCTTCTTGTTTAAACCAATAACGCGTGACCACTCCTCTTGACTGCCATGGTATAATTACGTATATTGGCAATGGAGGTTTACATGCTGGAAATACTTCTAACACTGCTTATCGTAGCCTTTGATCAGTTATCAAAAGCCGCCGCCGCCCATTGGCTGCCCATGCTTGAGAATTCTTCGCTCCCCATAATTGAAGGGATTTTTCATTTTACCTATGTAGAAAACCGCGGCGCCGCGTTTGGCATATTTCAAAATGCCAGATGGGTGTTCATAGTCGTTACAGTGCTTGCCTGCGTTGGTATAATACTTCTGCTGGTTTTTTCCCGCAAAAAAAGGGCTTACCCAATGCCCATGCTTCTTAGAATAGCGTTGGTGCTAATCCTTGCTGGGGCAATAGGCAACTTTATTGACAGAGTGTTCCTCGGATATGTTCGTGATATGCTTGACTTTGCTCTCATCAGATTTGCCGTATTCAATGTGGCGGACAGCGCGATATGCGTAGGCGCCGTCCTTGCAGTAATATCCCTGTTTATTACTAAGGCGGGACGAAGCTATCTTGACCATATGGACGGCAAGCTGTTTAAAGGCAGGGATAATAAGGCCAAGGCTTCGGCGCCGGTATTAGAACCGGACAATGCGGACGGTTCTGATTCTGGAACTCAAGACGATGTGTCTTCCGGCGATGGACCATCCTGAACAGACGGAGTGCATGGAACCTGTAGAGGTGTTTGCCGATATTTCGGGCGAACGCCTGGATGTGTTTTTATCCCGCATAACCGGCGAAACAAGATCTCTTATGAAAAAACGCCTGGATGCAGGAGATGTGCTCCTAAATTCAAAGCCCGCCAAAGCCAACTCCAGGCTGAAGGCGGGCGACCGCATTGAGCTGTTTATTCAGCCCCCTCGCGCTACGGAGCTTTGTCCTGAAAACATACCGCTTGATATCGTTTATGAGGATTCTGACATAGCGGTAATAGATAAACCAAAGGGTATGGTGGTTCATCCGGCTCCGGGCAATCCCTCTGGAACCCTTGTAAACGCTATAATGTTTCATATCAAGGATCTTTCAGGTATTGGCGGCGAACTACGTCCGGGGATTGTGCACCGCATTGACAAAATGACCTCGGGTCTGTTAGTAGTAGCTAAAAACGATTTTTCGCATAACGTGCTTTCCAAGCAAATAAAGGAGCATACTGCAAAGAGAACTTATATAGCAATAGTTGAGGGCAACATAAAGGAAGATAGAGGAACTGTCAACGCGCCTATCGGACGGCACCATACCAACAGAAAGAAGATGGCTGTGGTTAACGACGGCAGGGAGGCGGTAACCCATTGGTCTGTATTAAGACGCTTTGGGGACTTTACTCTTATTCGGGTACAGCTCGAAACAGGCCGTACACATCAAATAAGGGTACATATGGCATATATAAAGCATCCCGTTGCCGGCGATATAGTATATGGACCTGACAAGCCCAAGCTGGGGCTCGACGGTCAGGCCCTTCACGCCGTTGAGCTTGAGTTAATCCATCCAAGGACGGGCGAAACAATGAGATTTTTTTCTCCCGTACCCAAATATTTTTTATCGGCTCTTGCCCGGATAGGGTGCCGCGACTTTGAATGGCCAGAGGATTAAATTTAGGTTTTTAGTATTATGGGCTTGTCAACTCGTTCCATATATTGTATTATGGTTATATAGTTTTATACCATATGCGTCCGCATATGGAATTTTGTGCAAACGGATGGTGTTATATGGAGAAAAATAAAACTACGGTATACTTGGGAGGCACGGAGTTTAAGCTCAAGATATCGGAAAGTGAAGAATATATTCAAGGGCTTGCGGCGTATGTAAACTCTCAGATCGCCAATGTACAGAATCAATTTCCCGGCTTGGGCGAAAATCGCGGACTTTTGCTGTCCATGCTTAACATGGCGGATGAATATTTCCGGCTCAAGGAAAAGTATGATGCGCTTGATACCCGCATTTCAGCGCTTAGGGACATGCCCAGGTCCAGCGGGCCTATAGCGATGTCGCCGTCTAAGCGGCCGTTTGAAAATAAAGCACCCGCTCCGGTAGGCGCAGATTCATAAGCAATATGGATTTAGCTAAGCTGTCCGAAAACGCGCGATAAACGCGTTTTCGGACAGCTTATAGTCTATTGTTTCTGTTATTAACATTACGATATAAAGCGAAAGTAATTCGTATAAAATTACAAACTAAAATAAATTTACAATTAAGCTGAATTTTTATCATTGTATAAGGGCCTGCAATGCTAAACCCGCCGCAATTCACATATGCTCTACGGGGTGATGTTTGTGAATGCTCTGTGGGGCGGCATGATTGTGATTGGCATTTTGGTGGGTATGCTGACAGGCCGCGGCGAAGCGCTGCTCGACGCGATGATTGCGGGAGCGGCGGACGCCGTTACCCTTGCTATTTCCCTTGGTGGCGCTTATATGTTCTTTATGGGTATCATGGGGGTGGCAAGGGAATGCGGGCTTATAGATTCCCTCGCCAAACTGGTGCGTCCGCTTATGAAACGTCTGTTTCCAAATGCGGGAGCAGCGGTAGCGCCTATTACGCTCAACTTGGCGGCCAACTTCTTTGGTCTTGGAAACGCGGCGACCCCGTTTGGGCTTGAGGCCATGAAGGAGCTTCAAAAGTCCAACAGGGAACCGTCCCGCGCGACGGACGACATGTGCATGTTTATAGCGCTTAACGCGTCCGCGATAGAGCTTCTTCCCACATCCGTACTCGCGCTAAGGGCCGCTGCCGGATCCGCGGACGCCTATTCGGTGATTTGGCCTACTTTCGCATCCTCGGTTGTGGGGTTCGTGGCGGCGGTTCTGCTGTGTATGGCATTTCGCAGGAGGAGATCACGCAGGTGAGCGCACTGTTTCTGCCTATATGCATAATGCTGCTTATAATGTGGTCCTTTCGCAAGCGGTGCAACGTTTACGAAGCGTTTGTCACAGGCGCCAAGGACGCCCTCCCCACCCTAGTCCAGATACTGCCGTACATGGCGGCCATGCTGATAGCTATAAGCGTTTTTCGCGCATCCGGCGCTATGGACCTATTAATGGGCCTGCTCTCCCCCGCCTTTGAAGCGGTCGGCATGCCCGCCGAGCTCGTCCCCCTTGTCACGCTTCGCCCGTTCTCTGGAAGCGCCGCGCTGGCCCTGCTTCAGGATGTGTTTACAAATCATGGGGTGGATACCTTTATCGGGCTTTCCGCATCCGTGCTCGTGGGCTCAACCGAAACGATCTTCTATACCGTAGCACTGTATTTTGGCTCGGTTAAGGTGCTAAAGCCTCGTTACAGCGTTGCCGTCGCCCTGATAAGCGGCGTTGCGGGCGTTGCGGCCGCGATGATGCTTGCCTACTGGCTTTGGGGGTGAGGACTAACTTACAATTTTGCCTTAAGCCAGTCTTCAAAATTTCCTTTGGACATCTGCAACTCTAGATACGCCCTGTAAACGATGGTCTTTAAAGCGTTCGTCCGCTCATGACCGTATCTTAATCGTTGTATACATATACCATACGCTTTAATTCCATAACCCCGCGCCTTTTTTATTACTCCTGCTCTAGACGACCAAGAATCTTTACAAGTTTAAGGTTGTTTCTAACAACTTTGGTTTTTGGATGCTCCTCACCAAGGTCTTGCTCACAGATTGCCAGCGCTTTTGAATAGTACTCCAGCGCCTTATCGCGCTGACCCTGAGCCTCATAAACGCCCGCCATGTTATTGTAGACGGTCGCTACATCCGGATGGTTAGCCTGCCTTCTTATCTTCAACGCCCTTTCATAATAATCCAGTGCCGTGTTGTAATTCTTCTTAGCTTGATAAACACCCGCCATGTTATTGTAGATTGTCGCTATAGACGGGTGCCCCCCACCCAGTACCCGCTCTTTTATCCTAAAAGCCATTTGATAATATTCTAGAGCCTTGTCGTACTGACCCTGCGCCTCATAAACGCCCGCCATGTTACTGTAGGTGGTCGCCACATCCGGATGCTCATTACCTAGCATCTGTTTGCAGATCTCAAGGGCTTTTTGATAATACCCCAGTGCCGTGTCGTAAGCCTGACGGTCGTAATAGACGGCCGCCATATTATTGTAGGTGGCTGCTGTATCCGGATGGTTCATGCCCAATACCCGCTCATAAATCTCCAGGGCTATTTTATAATACTCCAGCGCCTTCTCATACCTCTCCCTAGCATGATAAACGGTAGCGACGTTATTGTAGGCGGTTGCTGTATCCGGATGGTTCATGCCGAGTACGATCTCGCAATTTTTTAAAGCTTTTATATAATAGTCTAACGCATCATCATATTTTCTTAGACAACGATAAACGCCCGCCATGTTATTGTAGGTTGTCGCCGTATCCGGATGTTTCTCGCCCAGCAACCGCTCTCTTATTTCCAGCGCCCTTTTATAATACTCCATCGCCTTGTCATAATCCCCTTGCGCTTTATAAACGCCCGCCATGTTATTGTAGGTTGTCGCTGTATCCGGATGCTCTTTGCCCAGTTTCCGCTCTTTTATTCTTAACGCCCTTTCATAATATTCTAGAGCCTTGTCGTACCGCCCCTGTTCTTCATAAATGCCTGCCATATTATTGTAGGTCGTCGCGGTATCCGAATGCTCCCTGCCAAGCGACCGCTCTCTTATCACCAGTGCCATTTCATAATATTCTAAAGCCTTGTCATAATTCCCCCGCGCCTTATAAACGCCCGCCATGTTATTGTAGGTTGTCGCCGTATCCGGATGCTCTTTGCCCAGTTTCCGCTCTCTTATTTCCAGCGCCATTTTATAATACTCCATCGCCTTGTCATAATCCCCTTGCGCTTTATAGACGCCCGCCATGTTATTATAGGTTGTCGCCGTATCCGGATGTTCCTCGCCTAGCTCCCGCTCTCTTATCACCATCTCCCTTTTATAATATTCCAGAGCCTTGTCGTAATCAGCTTTAAGTTCATAAGCCCTTGCTTTTAAAGCGAATGACACCGCTAACTCTTTATTGTATTCCCCCCAGGTCTTTTCACATAGCTGAATTGCCTTATTTATATATTTTAAGGCTTCATCCGGCTTATGGTCGTCTAAATAATTCATAGAGATGCTATTATACGCATCGCGGAGTTGGAGTTCTACAGAGTAACGCGTACGCCCCTTAAAGGCCAAAAACGCTTTTTTTGCGATCCTTTTTATATGTTTTAATATATTAGCCACTATACTCCTCCCCGCGCGCAACCCTAATCTCCTCATTAAACTCATGCTCATTTACGACGTTTTTTTCCATATCTTGCCCCGACATTGGCAGCTTACTTGAATCAGTCTGACGAGGCTTACTATTCAACATATACCTAAATTTGAATACACTCTGAAATATATCATAGTAATTACGCTCCTGATCGGTAAATTCACCATACGACTTGGAAAGGAAAAAGCACTTTTCCGGAGGTAGTATAGAGTTATCTAGACCGTCTTCTTTAATACAAAATTTTAGAATATAATCCGAGTGATCTTTCCAGGATAATATGGTTTTTTTAAAACGCCTCTTTAGGTTCCTGTAACTAAGCGCCTGCATATCCTCTGTCTTGATAGTTTTACACGCAATTTTAAGGGCTTTCAAAAATTTGCTCTTTATTATGTTCTCCTCTTTTAAAAATCTCGCCAAAATAAGAGACGCTATAACAGACGAACCAATACCGACAAATAATGGAATGAGCGTGTTTTCCAATACCCATAGTATATTTATGCTAGCTTCAGCGTTGTATAACAATATAATCCTCCAAAGATCAGTGGCGGCTAATTTACGTTTATAATATCACTTGTCAGATCTGCTTGCAACACATTAATGTATCCCATGTTCAAAAATCCTACTTAAAAAGGCCAAACTGTGCTATACTTTTAAGGTAAAAGAGATAAACAGGAGGACTGCATGGAATACTCACACGAGGTAATGGAAATGCACTGCGTGGCAAAGGGCGCAATGCACGATCCTGCGCCCATACCCGAGGAAGGGCAATGGGTAAAGGCTAAGGAGATTTGCGATATAAGCGGGCTTACGCACGGCGTGGGCTGGTGTGCCCCTCAGCAGGGCGCGTGCAAATTAACGCTTAACGTGAAAAAGGGAATTATTGAAGAAGCGCTGATAGAGACGATAGGATGTTCGGGCATGACCCATTCGGCGGCTATGTCAAGCGAGATCTTGCCTGGGAAAACCATTCTTGAGGCGCTGAATACCGATCTTGTGTGCGATGCGATAAACACCGCCATGCGCGAGCTGTTCTTGCAAATCGTCTACGGCCGCACTCAGAGCGCGTTTTCAGAAGGCGGGCTGCCCATAGGCGCCGGACTTGAGGATTTGGGCAAAGGGCTGAGATCGCAGATAGGAACCATGTACAGCACCCATGCAAAGGGGGCCCGCTATCTTGAGATGGCCGAGGGCTACGTACTGGAAATCGGGCTTGATGACGATAACGAAATAATAGGTTATAAATTTATAAGCCTGGGCAAGATGATGGAGGCAATCAAGAAGGGTGCAAGCCCCGACGAGGCGTTTAAAAAGAATGTCGGCACTTATGGCCGCTTCTCCGAAGCGGTTAAAGTTATCGACCCAAGGCAGATGTGAGGAGGGTGCGGCATATGGCTACATTTGAAGGATATGAAAGACGAATAGAAAAGATCAACTCCGTGCTGCCTCAATATGGAATTGACGGTATCGACGGCGCAAAAGCCGTTTGCGATGAAGCTGGAGTGGACGTGCGCTCCATAGTTCAGGGTATACAGCCAATAGCCTTTGAAAATGCCGTTTGGGCATATACGCTGGGTTCGGCAATCGCGGTTAGGAATGGGTCAAAATCGGCCTCGGAGGCGGCGGAGGCTATAGGGCTTGGACTGCAGGCGTTTTGCATCCCAGGTTCGGTGGCTGACCAGCGCAAGGTGGGCGTTGGACACGGCAACCTTGCGGCAATGCTGCTTCGTGAGGAAACGCGCTGCTTCGCGTTTCTCGCGGGCCATGAGAGCTTTGCCGCTGCTGAAGGCGCCATAGGAATAGCAAAAACAGCGAATAAGGTAAGAACCATACCGCTCAGGGTGATCTTAAACGGCCTTGGCAAGGATGCGGCCTATATCATTTCCCGTGTCAACGGCTTTACCTTTGTGGAAACAGACTATAACGAGTTTACAGCGGAGCTGAACATAGTTTACGAGCGCGCGTTTTCAACGGGCGAACGGGCCAACGTGCGCTGTTACGGCGCCGACGACGTCAGCGAAGGCGTGGCAATAATGCGTCATGAGGGCGTTGACGTATCCATTACCGGCAATTCAACTAACCCCACCCGCTTCCAGCATCCGGTCGCCGGTACATATAAGAAATGGTGCGTTGAAAACGGCAAAAGCTATTTTTCCGTGGCGTCGGGAGGCGGCACAGGACGTACGCTGCACCCGGACAATATGGCCGCCGGTCCGGCATCATACGGCATGACCGACACCATGGGCCGGATGCATTCCGACGCTCAGTTTGCCGGCTCATCCTCGGTTCCCGCCCATGTGGAAATGATGGGACTCATCGGCATGGGCAACAACCCCATGGTCGGCGCTACCGTGGCGTGCGCGGTTGCGGTTTTTGAGGCGCTGAAGTAAGCTGTCAAAGAATTAGAAGCAATTTTTCAGGGGTTTGCGGTTTTTCGCAAACCCCCGTATTTATGGAGAAGCGACATTGTACTGTAAATTAAATATTGACACTTGTAGAGCATATGTGCAATATTAGAATTGTATTTTAATGAATTAGAAAGCAAAACTCATGTTCCGTATGTCCCAGACTGCCGCAGTACGGCGATACCTGGACAATCGCACCTGGTGTTCAAAGTTACGACTATACTAATGTTGGACGGGGCGCCATTGGCATAAAAAACGATGTTGTCTTCTTTAGTTTTTTTGGTTGTTCCGTTTTAGGAGGAATTAACTGTAACTTTACATTTTCATTATAATAAACAACAAATGAGTTAGACCTCGCATATGGAGGATTGCATGAAACGAATCACGTTCGCATTTATACTATTGGCACTTATATTCTCTTTTTCAGCCTGTTATGTACAAAGCTCGCTTGAATATCCCGAATCACAGCCTTATGTCATGAATTCGTATGAGATAACCGTAGCCCGCGATGATAATTCCTCACCGACTGAACTGCTTGAAAGGGCGAAAAATGAAAACGCCGAAGCGGTTATTTTAAATGAAACCCAGGCAAGATCTGGTGACAGACATGTTTTTGATGAATATTTAAACGACAATACATTGATATTCTTTACTAAAATGACGGACAGGGAAATAGCCGAGCTGTATAAAATACCCTTTGATTTCGGCGGGGCCGCACAGGACGGCGGTATAAGGCTCGGCACAGCGCTTACGATGCTCGACGGCCGTTATCATTTTATCGACTCGACGGTTGTATTTGAGCAAAGCGGCGCCGGCTCCGCCGAAGCGCCGGATCAGGATGCGGTGAATAGGGCGCTTAATGAAACCATCGATATTGAGCAGGCGGTCAAGCATCTTCATAAGGCTACCGCCGGAAGCCGCGGCGAGTAAACTTACCCGCAATTCAGCCATTATGTTTATACAAAAGCGGGCCATGTTATTGACAAAAACGGCAGCCTGATTGCCGTGCAGGGGTATTCATTATATATATACAACTATCCGGTTACCAATATAAATGAAAGGATGGCCCATGACTACGAGGCCATGGGCTGCGCGTTTTATTATCCCATAGGCATGGTAAAGTGCAGGCAGCTGACGGTGGGCATTAGGAACACAGGAAAGCTTGAAGCTTCCTATGAGACGGACGCATCGCAAATTAACGGAGTTGACCATAGACAGATGATTGAATTTAGTCATACACCTTATACAAATAAGTGGAGGTTTCCAATGAATCCATGTAAAGTTAGTAATAATAGGGGGGTATATAAAGCCGATTTAGGTTATGTCTCAGATCAGGGCCGTGACATGATGGGCAGCGAATGGGAAGTAAAATATAAAAATCCCAAGCTTGGTGAACACCAGCTCTTTATGCCCGGCATAGAGATAGCGTCGGACCTGCCTGAAAGCATTGGTAAGGTGCGGATGGACGTAGCGGTTCCTGTTTCTTTCAACATATTCGGTACTCCGACCAGTTGGAGCCTGGTTACGGGCACATACGACAATATAAACCTGACAGTGACCCAATAGCTTTTAATTATATTGCGCCGGCTGATAAATCCCAGTCCCGCATGTTGGAATTCATCAGCCGGTTATAGTAATCCTGTTTAGAATAAAATCAAGATAAAAGCGGTAAAACCGTTCATAACACCACATGAGGATCTAAACTGATATAGGCCCGACGGTCTTTAACCAGCTGTCCTATTCTCTGGAAAATTATAACGCTTTATGATAAAATTATTATAGTTAATAATGAGTACGGCTTTAGTGATGATTTTTATCATAAGAGGTGGAAAATGAACAAGAAGGTCAGGCCAAACTTCAAAAGAAAGATGCCCAAAAGTCTTGCTGATCTCTTCGTCGGAAGCTCAGCCGCCGAGTATTTCCTGGAGCGCCCAAATGCGCTGAGGCTGCTAAGGGTGATCAGCATATCCGTACTGCTGCTTCCCATGGTCGTCTATGGGGCGCTTGCCTGCTTTGCGTTTGATATTGAGGGTAAGGGATGGCAGACCATTTTGGGCGTTATTGGCTCCATTTCGCTGGGCGTAGGGCTTTTCAATATATCCGCCGCCTGGATAGACCAATATTTGGGGCATAGGTTTACTATAATCTGTTTTGCTGTTGGAGCTTTAATGATAACGGTCAGCTGCCTGCTTATATGTTGATTTAGACAACGTCTGGGAATGGCTGGTTTAACAAATTTTATGGGATTATTGATGAATGTCCATATGCTTAAAGAAATTTCAATCATGTTCAATTTTACCTGATTAATGAAAGGGAGCGTTATGAGCGATAGAATAAAACCGCACTTTAGAAAGAAAATGCCTGAAAACGCCATTGAGTTTTTCAGTCGCGACTCAGATGACAAATTTAAAGCCGAGCATCCTGGCGCATACAGGATATTGAAGCTTGCAGGGTTTGCGGCTATTCTATTGCCGCTTATAATATATGTCATATTAACCACCATTTTCTTTCAACAGGGAAACGGTTGGATATTACTCGGCCTGGTGGGAAGCATGGCAATAGGAGTGGGATTGTTCAACATAGTCGCCGCTTGGATAGACCAGTATTTGGGGCATATGCTGACCATACTGAGTTTGGGGATTGGAGCGGCATTCGTAGCAATAAGTTGTCTGCTTTTAAGTTGAAAGCGTCCGCATATACATATTGTATTTAAGCAAACGCTTTACTAAGCTCACCGTGGTAAAGGTCAGGATACCCGGTTGTTGGTTCTAGCTTAATTTGTGTTTTATGGTGTTTTGAAACTGACTGATGACCGATGACTTCATTAAAACACATATTTTACACTTGCGTCTTTCAATTTATTGTAATGGAAATCTAAATTGAAATAAATGACGTCTGACCGCAGCGGTTTCAGGCTGTCAAAAACCCGGGGATTGTCAAGAGCCGCTGCCCTTGACTTTAGATCCGGTTCTGGTGACATGCGCGTAAGAGCCGGATGAAAGCCGTGTGGTTTCGTCTTTCCGGGTTTTGCCGCCTGGAAGCCCTAAGATCTATTGGCAATACCCTTAACCTATAAAAGTGGCGCGGCTGCTTTTTTGATACGCTGTAACGTCTGACTGCAGACGTTTCTTAACCTGCAATGAGATATATTATGCTTGTTTAACACGGCTGATATCCCAGCACGGCCGTATAGTCGATGGTTTTTGTATTTTCTGCCCCCCTTTACACTTTTCTGTAGCGATTTTTTTATAAAGCTATTGACATACAAGAATAATGGTGATAATCTTAAAACATTCAGTTAGCCTCTACTAACTCATGTGTTTGCACATGCGTTAGCCTAGGCTAATAAATAAAAAGAGGTGATTTCATGATACCGTTATCAATAGCAAAACCCGGTGAAATCAGCTATATCAAGAAGATCACTGGAAAAGACGAGGTCCGTCAGCATCTGGCCGAAATGGGTTTTGTCGTGGGGAGCGAAATCACCGTGGTTGCTGAGATTTCAGGAAACCTGATATTAAATGTTAAGGGGACCCGCGTTGCTCTTAATCAAGAGATGGCAAACCGTATTATGATTTAGAAACGAGGAGGGCATTGAAATGAAAACATTGCGCGGCGCAAAGGTCGGTTCAACGGTGCGCGTGCTGAAACTGCACGGGGAAGGCGCGGTTAAACGGCGAATTATGGATATGGGCATCACCAAGGGCGTAGAGGTCTATGTACGAAAGGTTGCCCCTCTGGGCGACCCCATTGAGGTCAACATCAGGGGCTATGAGTTGTCCGTAAGAAAGGCTGACTGCGAAATGATTGAAATCCAATAGGGCTATCGCGCTGGAAGCGCACTTTTTTAGGGAAGCGGGTTAGTTGTGATTAACCTGCTCAAGATTTTGAATTGGAGGTATTATAAAATGGCAATTAAAATTGCGCTGGCAGGCAATCCAAACTGCGGAAAAACCACAATGTTCAACGACCTGACCGGCAGTAACCAATATGTTGGAAACTGGCCTGGCGTAACGGTTGAAAAAAAGGAGGGCCGGCTTAAGGGAAACAAGGACGTGATAATTCAGGACCTTCCTGGCATATACTCCCTTTCTCCCTATACGCTGGAGGAGGTGGTGTCCAGGAATTATTTGATTAATGAAAAGCCGGACGCGATATTGAACATAGTGGATGGTACAAACCTGGAGCGCAACCTGTATCTTACAACCCAGCTCATGGAAATAGGGCTTCCGATGGTAATTGCCCTTAACATGATCGATGCGGTGCGAAAGAATGGCGATCAGATCGACGCAAAGAAACTGTCCGAGGCATTGGGTTGTCCCATAGTAGAAACATCGGCGCTAAAAGGAGAGGGCTCGAAGGCTGCCGCCGAACAGGCTGCGCAGATAGCCAAGAATGGTAAGGTTCAGGAACATCCGCATGTATTTGGGGGTACGGTTGAACACGCCCTGGCTCACATTGAAGAATCCATAGAAGGAAGGGTGGCCAAGGAGCATCTGCGCTGGTATGCTGTGAAGCTGTTTGAGCGGGACGACAAGGCATCGGCCCAGCTTAACCTTGACAAGGGGTTAATGGATCACATTGAAAAGCATATCAGGGAATGTGAAGCTGAGCTGGACGACGATGCGGAAAGCATTATAACCAACGAGCGCTACGCATATATCAGCAAGCTTATGACAATATGCATGAAAAAGAAGCGGCAGAAGGGAAGCCTCACTATCTCCGATAAAATCGATAGGGTTGTCACCAACCGCTGGCTTGCTATTCCCATATTTGTGGCCGTAATGTTCATTGTATACTTTATCTCTGTTACAACCGTAGGAAGCGTTGTTACCGACTTTACCAACGACACCCTATTTGCTGAATGGATCTGCGCGCCGCTTGCCGAGGGGCTTACAGCAATCGGTACAGCCGACTGGCTGGTAGGCCTTGTTGTGGACGGAATAGTCGGGGGCGTAGGCGCGGTACTGGGTTTTGTTCCACAAATGTTGATACTCTTTCTGTTCCTGGCCGTTTTGGAGGATATAGGCTATATGGCCCGCGTTGCGTTCATTATGGACCGCATATTCCGCAAATTTGGTCTCTCCGGAAAGTCGTTCATCCCAATGCTAATAAGCTCCGGATGCGGCGTGCCCGGGATTATGGCCTCCAAAACGATAGAAAATGACCGCGACCGTAGGATGACCATCATGACCACCACCTTCATCCCCTGCGGCGCTAAGATGCCTATTGTAGGATTGATTGCGGGCGCGTTGTTCGGCCGCGCCTGGTGGGTGGCCCCCACAGCGTATTTTATAGGGGTGACGGCTGTAATCGTGTCGGGAATTATACTCAAAAAAACCAAGATGTTTGCGGGGGATCCCGCTCCTTTCATAATGGAGCTGCCCGCATACCATGCGCCAACCATTATAAATATGCTTAGAAGCATGTGGGAACGCGGCTGGAGCTTTATAAAACGCGCGGGAACCGTAATCCTTGCTGCCAGCGTTCTGATTTGGTTCCTCAAATCCTTCGGCGTAGTGAACGGGGCGTTCCAGATGGTTGATGATATGAACCTTTCTATTCTTGCAGTGATTGGCGGCTTTATAGCTCCAATATTCGCGCCTCTGGGCTTTGGCACATGGCAGTCAAGCGTAGCCACGGTAATGGGCCTGGTTGCAAAGGAAGAGGTTGTTGGTGTATTCGGCGTGCTTTACGGCGTGGCTGGAGACGCGCTTGAGATGGTGGAAACAGGGGCTTTTGAAGGGCTTTCGGCCATTGCCGCCCACTTTACAACCCTGTCGGCCTTTTCGTTCCTGATCTTCAATCTACTCTGCGCGCCGTGCTTTGCCGCCATGGGAGCTATAAAGCGCGAAATGAACTCGTCCAAGTGGACCTGGTTCGCGATTGGATATCAATGTGTATTTGCCTATGTTATATCGCTGATAGTATACCAGGTAGGCGTACTGTGCACGGGCGGCGCGTTCAGCTTTTGGTCAGCCATTGCGCTGATATTGGCGGCCGTACTCATATATCTGATCTTCCGTCCATATCGTGAATCGCAGACGCTGGACTCAAAAGGGATGAAGCTGTCTGTATAGTTATCATTAAAATATATGATCTTATGGGAGGGGACGAGAAAAATGCTGACATTTTTTCAGGAAAACCTGTCGACGATTCTTGTAGGAACCGCAGTACTGTCTATCCTGATTCTGGTGCTTTGGTACATGTATCGGCAAAGAAAAAAGGCCCGCCGCTCGGGAGGATGCGGAGGCAGCTGCTGCGGCTGCCCCCATTCCGGCGGCTGCCATTGCAGATAGGAGGGATACAGGCGGGGTGGTCCCTCCCATCCCCCTGTATATGCTTTTATATATCGGGTAGTGCGACAAACTATGTTGCAGTTGGCTCAAGGCAAATCTGCAATGCCGGCTAACTCCTATCTCTTGACTAATGCGGCAAACAGTTTTGGACGGTCTTATATACAAACTCGATGTGCATCATAAGCTCCACGCAAAATCCTGGTTATTCACTGATGGTGTAGTATGGGTGGCAACGGGTATAATCATCGCGGTTATCTTGGTTATATGCGTCTTTGGCATAAAGAGCTGCTTTAAAAGGTTAGCCAGCGGCGGCGGAGCAGACGGAAACACATACATAAAGAAGGTAAAGGTTACCGGCAATAGCAGGCTGCATTATGACTGCTGTTTGATGTTTGAAGTTGGGGGTATGGTATGCGCTAACTGCGCGCGAAGAATTAAAAATGCGCTTAACATCCTGGACGGCGTATGTGCCGCAGCGGATTTAGTGGAAAAAGGGCCATTGTCCGTTTGAAAGGTGACTATCCTTATGATGAGCTTTTCAGCGCTACCCAAAGCACAGGCTATACGATAATGTGAATCTAAGGATTATGAAACGCCGCCACAGAAATTTTAACTTTAAATTTGTCTCAACTGACTTGTTTTGACATGAAGTAGTGCTGTACAATCCATACTTAGCTTATCATAAAGTCACGTTAATCAGCTAGCCCATGAATTCAAAAGGCGACGTATAGACGTATATAAAATCAGCAGGCAGCACATGCGTGTGGCAATTATTAGTGCAAACGAATGCATGAACTGTTTATATAATGATATATGCTCCAGCTGCGGGTGCAAAGCCAAGGTGTTTATCAAGATGTGCAATGGAATGAACGCCCAGATTGGCAATCAGGATTTGATAATCCTGTTTACCAATAGCGTATCGCGTAAAATGGTGCGGTTCGCGCTTTCCGAAGCTAAGCGATACAATACGCCCGTGGCCTGCTGTCACGGCAGCAGCGCTTCAGCACTGCGCGGAACACTTAATGATCATCTTCCGGAGGCCGTTAATTTTTAGCAGGGCGGCAATAAAAACTCTTGTACGCCAACGGTTGGTTATGTACGGGTTATCTTAGAATACCGTCTTATTACTACTAGATATCAATTAAACGCTTGCGCTGTCTTCAATGATAAGCTAAAATATTGTAAGCGCGTATTATTAGTATATTGGCATCCGGTTATTATTCAAACTATTTCTATAGGCCATCCGGGCATGAAACTAAACAAACGGAGGAGATCATGAAGGTTCAGGAAAGCGCGGAAAACTATCTGGAGGCAATCTTGGTGCTTACTCAACAGCGGGGCCAGGTCAGGTCGGTTGACATAGCCGGTCATATGGGGTTTTCAAAGCCCAGCGTCAGCGTAGCCATGAAACGGTTAAGAGAAGAAGGCTACATCAGTGTGGACGGCGACGGATACCTTTCACTGTTGGAGCCCGGCAGGCAAATAGCTGAAAAGATCTACGAGAGGCATTGCATAATCGCTCAAATATTGATGTCTCTCGGGGTTGACGAGGAAACCGCCTTTTCCGATTCATGCAAGATTGAGCATGTTATCAGCGAAAAAAGCTTTTCTATGATGAAAGCGCATTTTGATTTGAGCAAATAATCGGAATTCTGAAATCAAGCCTATTATTGGGCTGACGCTGTTGGGCGCTCCTCTATATATCCAATGTCCTTTGCCTCCGGGTTCTTCAGCTTTAATGGATTATTGAACATTGCGGCCGCTGGTGGGACTATATGCTCATTCTATCTTACCATCGGACATTCTAAGCACAACATCGGCCTCGTTTGCGATCTCCATGTCGTGGGTGACGACTATTACGCAATAATCCCCTTCATGGGCAAGGCGCTTGAGTATGCTTATTATATTCCTCCCATTCTCTGTATCAAGGTTTCCAGTCGGCTCGTCGGCAAGAATAACGTCGGCGTGGGATGCCAGCGCCCTGGCTATCGCAATACGCTGCTGCTCCCCTCCGGACAGCATTGAAGGATACCGCTTGAAGTGCTCTTCGCTTAATCCAACTTCCTTAATCTTTTCCGCGGCTATGGCCATCGCCTCCTTGTCGGATACCTTTTTAAGCTGGAGAGGATACATTACGTTTTCAATAGCCGTTAGCAGGGGGAAAAGATTATATCCTTGATATATAACGGCAACATTGTCGCGACGGTACTTATCCCTGTCAATGTCGGAAGTTTTTCTCCCTTCATAGCTGACATCCCCCGCTGTTGGCAGATCAAGCCCGGCAAGCACCGACAAAAGGGTGGTTTTTCCGCTGCCGGATTTGCCAACTATCGCATACAGCGTACCATGCTCAAACCCATAGTTGATCCCATTTACGGCATATACGGTCTGGTATTTATTCCTATAGGCATAGGTTACGTTGTTTAAGGCAAGCTTCATGTCAATTCTCCTTCTATATTTATATTTCTATATACATAATTATTTGTGTTCCATGACCTTATGTTCACATAGCTACGAGAAAAGGAACCCATCATAATAAAATACGCTTTAAATCGACTTCAAATACCCTGAATTAATAAAAGCAACAATTATGGCTGTATTTCATGCTTCACTCCTCCTAATCAGTTATAGTCCATGCTGGTTTTTATATTATTCTTATCAATGGGTTTAATAACACGCACCAGATCAATAGATCAGCTGATCTGAAATTGTATTATAATAATATCATTTTATTATAAATGACGCAATGGATTTTCTTGTCGAATGCAATGCATATCGCTCTAATCCGCTAATATACAATAGCGCCTAATCATCTTTATTTAAATTCGGCCAAGGGTAGTGTATAATAACAACTATTAACAAAGGAGGAAGCCTTGATGTTGAATAATGCGCAGTCACTTTTATTTGCGGACGTGCCTTCAACAGCCGTGGCGTTTACGCTATTTGGCCATGATGTGAGATGGTATGGCATTTTAATGGCTCTGGGCGTGATCATAGCGGTTATACTTGCGTTTCATGAGGTTAAGCGCAAGAAGATGAATCCGGACACGCCGTTTGATCTTTGCCTGTTTATCATACCCCTCGGGCTAATCGGCGCCCGTCTTTACTATGTTCTGTTTAATTTGGATATTTATCTTGCAGATCCTATATCGATACTTTACCTCTGGGAGGGAGGGCTGGCCATCTACGGAGCCGTTATAGGCGGGCTAGTCGGCCTCCTCATATATTCAAGGGTAAAAAAAGTACGGTTTCTGAAACTTGCCGATCTGGTCGCGCCCGGACTTGTCCTGGCTCAGGCCATCGGACGCTGGGGCAATTTCTTTAATCAAGAGGCCTATGGACCGCTCGTTACTAACGAAGCCCATATGTGGTTTCCTCTTGCCGTAAGGCTTGATTCGGGTGAAATACATTACGCAACATTTTTCTACGAGTTCGCCTGGTGTTTCATAATCTTTATCGTCCTGTGGTTCTTTATAAGAAAGCGCCAGAAGCACGACGGCGACCTGCTAATGTATTATACAATGCTGTATGGTTTTGGGCGGATGTTTATCGAGGGCTTAAGGCAGGATAGTCTTTGGCTTATTGGAAACGCGGCCAGCGGAGGAATAAGGGTGTCCCAGATGCTCGCGTTTATACTGTTCGCCGCTACGCTTGCTTTTCTCATCGTTCGCGCTGTCAGGGAAAAAAAGATGGGACGCCTTATATGGCCTGCGCCCGAGCGCAGTTTGGCGAGCAATGGTGATGCTCAGACTGCAGAAGATGACGGCGACGATCAAAAAACGGAGGAGAATAAAGAATCGGCTGCGCCTGAAGACGATGCTGAAAAGCCTCTAGATGGTGATGAATAAATTGTTTTTTGGAGAGAACAAATGAGAAACTTAACAATGATGACAGACCTCTATCAGCTTACCATGATGTACGGCTATTATAGATACGGGATGGCTGAAAACGAGGGCATATTCGACCTGTTTTACCGTCAGAACCGAAAAAACAGCGCATTTGCCGTTATGGCTGGAACCGAATCCGTGATTGATTATATAAACAACCTTAGGTTCACAGAGGACGATATAGCATATCTTAAATCGTTGAATCTGTTCGACGACGGCTTTCTATTACGCCTAAGCAATATGCGCTTTACAGGGGAAATATTTGGAATGCCTGAAGGTACGATAGTTTTCCCCCATGAGCCGCTTATTAGGGTCCGCGCTCCCATGATTGAGGCTCAGCTAATTGAAACGGCTATATTGAATCTGGTCAACCACCAGACCCTCATCGCCACTAAGGCAAACCGCGTGTGCTACGCTGCTAAGGGAGGTTCTGTCCTTGAGTTCGGCCTAAGGCGCGCCCAGGGTCCTGACGCTGGGATATACGGCGCCAGAGCCGCAATCGTTGGAGGATGCACGGCCACAAGCAACGTATTATCAGGCCAGATGTTCGATATACCGGTAAAGGGAACTCACGCCCACAGCTGGGTTATGAGCTTTAATAACGAGCTTGAGGCATTCCGCGCCTATGCCGATGTTTTTCCCGATTCATGCATGCTCTTGGTCGATACCTATGATACGCTGAAAAGCGGAATGCCAAACGCCATAAAGGTGTTTGACGAGCTGAGCGCGAAGGGTTACGCCCCAGTTGGTATAAGGCTTGATTCCGGCGACCTTGCGTATCTATCCAAGCAGGCCAGGAAAATGCTTGACGATGCCGGATATAAAGACGCCAAAATATTCGCGTCAGGAGATCTGGACGAAACGGTTATATATGACCTAAAGGTACAGGGTGCATGTATTGACGTATGGGGAGTTGGCACAAAGCTTATTACGTCAAATGATTATTCGGCCTTGGGTGGAGTTTATAAGCTTGCCGCGGAAGTGGTGGACGGCAAGATGATACCCAAGATGAAACTTAGCGATAACCCCCAAAAGACCACCCTTCCGGGGTATAAAAAGGTATTCCGCCTCTATGGAAGGCAGAACAAGGCGATGGCCGATCTGATTTCCCTTAACCATGAAACAGTAGACGAGTCAAAGCCTCTCAAGCTTTATCATCCGGAATACAGCTATAAGACGACAATCCTTCGCGATTTTACGGCACGGGAACTGCTGGCGCCCCTGTTTATCGGCGGAAAGCAAGTATATGAGTGCCCTTCTCTGTCACAGATACAGGCCTATGCCGAGTCCGAGATGAATTCGCTATGGGAGGAAAGTAAGCGTCTCCTGAATCCCCATGAGTACAAGGTGGATATTTCGGACGAGCTTTATGACCTGAGGAAGAAGCTGATATGGGAACTGGCCGGAAGGGAATGAATGACCAATTAAAAGGAGAACCATGAAAACCAAAATAACTCAGGCTGTCAAAAAACCCTGGGATTGTCAAGGGCCACAGCCCTTGCCCTTAAATCCGGCTCTGACGGCATGCGCGTCAGAACGGATGAAAACCGTGAGGTTTTCGTTACTTACGGATTTT
>OHJU01000567.1_pt1 | contig 19700 bp, 18 predicted proteins | sample 1568711 | NCBI WGS metagenome assembly OHJU01 (sample SAMEA3879574, study PRJEB24766) | human gut metagenome | biome: human-associated habitat; feature: feces | place: USA | collected 1985/1987 | reverse complement strand
AACTGCCACAGCCAAAAAACGAGGGGAAGGAGGGCTGAAAAGCACCCCAAAAATCGGCTCTCGGTTAACCACTTTGGGAACCACTTCCCCCTCTTTTTGCCCTCTTTTTAGCCAGTTAACCACTTGCGGACCACTAAAAATTGGATGAAATCGGCTCTCGTTTTGCCAAATTTGGTCAAACCATATCAGCCCGTTTAGATATAGCAAAAGCCCGGAAAACCTTGATTTTCCGGGCTTTTTGAACCATTTTGATATAGTCTGAGCAGTCGATTATCGCTTGCTGAACTGCGGAGCGCGACGAGCTGCTTTGAGACCGTACTTCTTTCTTTCCTTCATTCTGGGGTCGCGGGTCATGAAGCCGGCGGCCTTCAGAGAAGCGCGGTACTCAGGGTTCAGGGTGACCAGAGCGCGGGAAATGCCGTGGCGGATAGCACCGGCCTGACCGGATACGCCGCCGCCGGCGACGGAGACGACAATGTCAACCTTGCCCAGCAGATCGGTGGTGACCAGAGGCTGACGGACGATCAGCTTCAGGGTGTCCAGACCGAAATACTCGTCGATGTCACGGCCGTTGACGATGATGGAACCGGTGCCGTTCTCGTAAACGCGAACACGGGCAACGGAGGACTTACGACGGCCGGTGCCGTAAAAATACTTCTTCTTGCTCTCGTACATTCTAAGTTACCTCCAAATTAGTCCAGATTCCAAACTTCGGGCTTCTGGGCAGCGTGGGGATGCTCGGCGCCCTTGTACAGGTGCAGACGGGTCAGAGCGTTCTGGCCCAGGGTGTTCTTGGGCAGCATGCCCTTGACGGCCAGCTCAACGGCGTAGTCGGAGCGGGCAGCCATCATGTCGCGGGCCTTGGTCTCCTTCAGACCGCCGATCCAGCCGGACACACGGTAGTACTTTTTCTGCTCGGCCTTCTTGCCGGTCAGAACAGCCTTGTCGCAGTTGATGACAACCACGAAATCGCCGCAGTCAACGTTGGGGGTGTAATCGACCTTCTGCTTGCCGCGCAGCAGAACAGCGGCCTCAGCAGCGACGTGGCCCAGGCTCTTGCCGGTAGCGTCGAGCAGGTACCACTTACGCTCGACTTCAGCGGGCTTTACGAGAGTAGTGCTCATATCTATTTCCTCCTGATAAGCTTTTTGTACGTTTCAGGCACCCTTTTGGGGCGCGAGTGTCAGTATACAACACAAAAACGCGCCTGTCAACATGATTTTTGGATTTTTTCGGCGGAAATTTTTGAAACTCTCAAAATCGCTTGTTTTCTCTCAAATTCTCTTGATTTCTGAATTCCGATTTTTGTAAAAGTTTTTTGCCCGCCCCGGCATATTTTTGCCATTTGCCCGCTACAAATCCCGCTGCGGTTGTGGTATACTATAAAGGATATGGGCGGTTCACAGCTGCCCTTGCCAACACAAGGAGAATACATCCATGCCAAATGAGATCGACCGCACTTCTTCGGCGCAGCGTCGCAGCTCCAAGCTGCTGACGGCGATGGCCATTTTCATCTGTCTGGGCATCGCAGCCTACATGGTGCTCACCCTGCTGGTGAACCGGCAGACCCCCGCGACACCTGACACCCACTATACCGGCACGAACGGCGTCTCTGTCTACTACGACAGCAGCGTGTGGAGCGTGTGCCGCATGACCGAGGACGCAACCCTCGGCACCGTGCTGGAGCTGGCTACCGCCGACACGGCAGACAGCGAGGACTATCAGGTCGTGCTGTTGCAGCGCGGCACCGCCGACAGCTACGAAAACTTTATCGAGGACTCGGAAGCCGACCTCAAGCAGGCCTACGGCGTCATCAAGCCCCGCAAGGTCAACCTGACCGTGGAGGGTGCAGCGGTAGAGGCGGTGCGCTGCGATATCCGCACCTACTACGCCGTGCTGGCCACCATCACCTACGACAGCGGCGATGTGGTCTATGTCTCGGCGCTGACAAAGCTGGCGTCCATCAGCGATGTGGTCAATCTGGTAGAAAGCGTGAGCCTGTCATGAGTGATCTTCGTGCAATGCAGCGGCTCTGCGGTCTGATGCGCAAGGCCGTACAGGACTATGAAATGATCGCCCCCGGCGACCGGGTGATGGTGGGCGTTTCCGGCGGCAAGGACAGCGTGGCGCTGACCATCGGTCTTTCCATGCTGCGCAAGTACATCGGCTTTGATTACGAGGTGGTGGCGGTCACGCTGGACCCGCAGTTCGACCATCAGCCCATGGACTACTCCGCGCTGGCAGAGCTGTTCCGGCAGCACGGCATCCCCTACGAGGTGCGCCGCACCGAGATCGGCCCTGTGGTGTTCGAGTACCGCAAGGAAAAGAACCCCTGCGCCCTGTGTGCCAAGCTGCGGCGGGGCGCGCTGCACACCGCCGCGCAGGAGCTGGGCTGCAACAAGGTGGCGCTGGGGCATCATCTGGACGATGCCGTGGAGACCTTTTATATGAACCTCTGGCGGGAGGGACGCATCGGCTGCTTCTCGCCGGTGACCTACCTCTCCCAGCGGGATCTCACCCTCATCCGCCCCATGCTGCTGGCAACCGAGTACGAGGTGCAGTGCGCCGTGCGGGAGGCGGGCTTGCCCATCGTGAAGAGCCGCTGCCCCGCAGACGGCGTTACCGTGCGGGAACAGACCAAGGAATTTGTGCAGGAGCGCTGCCGCACCGACCACGCCTTCCGCCAAAAGACTCTCCATGCTTTGCAGGAGAGCGGCATTGACGGCTGGCGTCCCGTCCACACGGGCCGGGGCAGCTTTATCGTACCAAAAAAGGAAACAGATCATGCAGAAACAACCGTTTGAAAAACACGTCTGGGCCGAGATCGACCTCGAGGCCCTTCGGTATAATTTCCGGGAGGTAAAGGCCCGGGCAGGGGCGCTGCCCCTGTGCGCAGTGGTCAAGGCCGACAGCTACGGCCACGGCGCGGTACAGTGCGCCCGGGTGTTCGCCGAGGAGGGCGCCGCATGGCTGGCGGTCAGCTGCCTGACCGAGGCTGTGCAGCTGCGCAAGGCGGGGCAGACTTTGCCCATCCTCATTCTGGGGCATGTGCAGCCCGCCTACGCCGCCGCCCTGATCCAGAACGACATCACTGTGGCCTGCTACTCCCTTGCGCAGGCACGCGCCCTGAGCGAAGCCGCCGTGGCGGCAGGGGGCAGGGTGCACATCCACCTCAAGGCCGACACCGGCATGGGGCGCATCGGCTTTGCCCTGCGCACCGATTTTGACGCCGCCATCCGGGAGATGCTGGAGGCTTGTGCGCTGCCCGGGCTGGAAATGACCGGCCTGTTCCAGCATTTTTCCGTGGCCGATGACACCGCCCCGGAGAATGTGGCCTACACCGCCGAGCAGCACGCACTGTTCGTGAAAGCCTTCCACGCACTGAAGGCCGCCGGGCGGGAGCCTGCCCTTGTGCACTGTGACAACTCTGCCGGGGTCATGCTGCACCCGGACTGGCCGGAGGGACTGCCCCGGGAGCGCTGCATGGCGCGCCCCGGCATCATCCTGTACGGCTACGACCCCAGCGACGAGGTGCGCTTTGGGCGCTTTAAGCCGGTGATGACCCTCAAGACCGTGGTGAGCATGATCAAAGAGATGCAGCCCGGCCAGTGCGCCAGCTACGGCCGCCGCTTCACCGCCGAAAAGCCCACTAAGGTAGCCACCCTTTGCACCGGCTATGCCGACGGCTACCCCCGGCTTTTGAGCTGCGGCAAAGGCGTGGTGGAGATCCACGGCAAGGCCTGCCCGGTACTGGGGCGGGTGTGTATGGATCAGATGATGGTGGACGTGACCGATGTACCGGAAGTGCGCGAGGACGATGAAGCCATCCTGTGGGGCGGCACCGTGAGCGACACCGCAGAGACCATTGCCCGCAAGACCGACACCATCCCCTATGAAGTGCTGTGCGGCGTTTCCCGCCGCGTGCCCCGCGTCTACCGCGACCACGGACAGATCGTGGCTGTGGAGGACTGGATCTTAGAAGCATAAAGCTGCCCGGAGGAACTACATGGCAAGAGACAACATCCGCAACTTCTGCATCATTGCACATATCGACCACGGCAAATCCACCCTGTCCGACCGCATTCTGGAGCTGACCAAGAGCGTGGACGAGCGCACCATGGAGGATCAGATCCTTGATAACATGGATATCGAGCGCGAGCGCGGCATCACCATCAAGGCGCGTGCCGTAACCATGAACTACACCGCAAAGGACGGCAAGACCTACGAGTTCAACCTGATCGACACCCCGGGTCATGTGGACTTTGCCTACGAGGTCAGCCGCAGTCTGGCCGCCTGCGAGGGCGCCATTCTGGTGGTGGACGCCACGCAGGGCGTGGAAGCGCAGACGCTGGCCAACACCTATATGGCACTGGAGCACGATCTGGAACTGGTGCCCATCCTGAACAAGATCGACCTGCCCAGCGCCCACCCGGACGAGGTGGCGCAGGAGGTGGAGGACGTGATCGGCCTGCCCTGCATGGACGCGCCCCGCGTCTCCGCCAAGACCGGCCTGAACGTCGATCAGGTGCTGGAGCGTGTGGTGAGCGATATCCCCGCCCCCACCGGTGACCCGGACGCACCTTTAAAGGCGCTGATCTTCGACAGCATCTACGACAGCTACAAGGGCGTCATCGTCTACATCCGCGTGTTCGAGGGCTCGGTGAAGCCCGGCGACACCATCCGCATGATGGCTACCGGCGCAGAGTTCACGCTGGTGGAGGTGGGGCACATGGGTGCCACCTCCCTGACCCCCTGCGCCCAGCTGCAGGCCGGTGAGGTAGGCTACCTGACCGCCAGCATCAAGACGGTGCAGGACACCCGCGTGGGCGATACCGTCACGCTGGCAGAGCGCCCCACCGCAGAAGCGCTGCCCGGCTACCGTCAGGTCAAGCCCATGGTGTTCTGCGGCATCTACCCTGCCGATGGTGCCAAGTACCCCGACCTGAAGGACGCGCTGGAAAAATTGCAGCTGAACGATGCCTCCCTGACCTTTGAACTGGAGACCAGCGCCGCGCTGGGCTTCGGCTTCCGCTGCGGCTTCCTTGGTCTGCTGCACATGGAGATCATTCAGGAGCGTCTGGAACGGGAATACAATCTCGACCTCATCACCACCGCTCCCAACGTCGTCTACCGGATAACGAAGACCAACGGCGAATCCATGTATGTCTACACGCCTCTGGACTACCCCGACCCGGCGGACATCCAGCTGGCCGAGGAGCCTTACGCCAAGGTCAGCCTGATCTCCCCACAGGAATACGTGGGCAACATCATGGAACTGTGTCAGAACCGCCGGGGCGAATTCAAGGACATGGTGTATCTGGACGCCAGCCGCGTGGAGCTGCACTACGAAATGCCCCTGAACGAGATCATCTACGACTTCTTCGACGCCCTGAAGTCCCGCACCCGTGGCTACGGCAGCCTGGACTACGAGCTGATCGGCTACCGCCCCAGCCGTCTGGTGAAGCTGGACATCCTGCTCAACGGCGACGTTGTGGACGCCCTGAGCTTCATCCTCTTTGCGGACAACGCCTATCCCCGCGCCCGGAAGATCTGCGAAAAGCTGAAGGAGAACATCCCCCGCGCCCAGTTTGAAATTCCCGTCCAGGCCGCCATCGGCGGCAAGGTCATCGCCCGGGAGACCATCAAGGCGCTGCGCAAGGACGTTCTCGCCAAGTGCTACGGCGGCGACATCACCCGAAAGAAGAAGCTGCTGGAAAAGCAGAAGGAAGGCAAGAAGCGGATGCGTACCTTTGGCACCGTCGCGGTTCCTTCCGAAGCCTTCATGGCCGTCCTCAAGCTGGACGAAGATTGACAGTTTTCTCACATTCTCAACACCCGGAGGTATCCCATGCCTATTCTCAATAAACGTGCGAACAAAACGCCCCTCGGACTTTACGTCCATGTCCCCTTCTGCCGCAGCAAGTGCCAGTACTGCGACTTCTACTCCATGGCCACCAAGGACGACAAGCTGATGGACGGCTATCTGGACGCGGTATGCGACCATATCAAGGAAGCCGGTGAGCTGGCGCCCGGCTACAAGGTGGACTCCGTCTACTTTGGCGGCGGCACCCCCTCCTTCTTCGGTGCCGACGGTCTGGCCGTGATTCTCACCACCATCCGCCGGAACTTCGACGTGGTGCCGGATGCCGAGATCTCCGTGGAGTGCAACCCGGATTCCGTTTCCGACCGGCTGCTCCACCGGCTTTACGCCGAGGGCTTCAACCGGGTCAGTCTGGGCGTTCAGTCCGACGACGATGAAATTCTGAAAAAGCTCGGCCGTCCCCACACCTACGCTCAGGCCGCCACCGCCTACCAGCGCATCCGCAAGGCGGGTTTTCGCAACGTGTCCATCGACCTGATGTACGGCCTGCCCGGGCAGGACCTGCAGGACTGGCAGGAAACGCTGGACAACGTCCTGCGCCTGAACCCGGAGCACGTCAGCTGCTACGCCCTGAAAATCGAGGAAGGCACCCCATTCTATGACTACAAGGAAATGCTGAACCTCCCTGACGACGAGACCCAGGCAGACATGTACCTCGCCGCCGTGGAAGCCCTCCGCAGCCGCGGCTTCCGGCAGTACGAAATTTCCAATTTTGCCCGGAAGGGTCTGTACTCCCGGCACAATATGAAATACTGGACGGGCGGCGAATATCTGGGCTTCGGCCCCAGCGCCAGCTCGGACTTTGCCGGAAAACGCTTCACCCTGAAACGGGATTTGCAGGAATACATCGCCGGTATCCGGGACGGCGGCGACATTATGGAGGATTTGCAGGAGATTCCCATGCGGGAGCGGGCGGGCGAGTATCTGATGCTTCGCCTGCGCACCAGTCAGGGCATCAGCGCCGCGGAATACGAAAAGCTGTTCCTGCTGCCCTTCGCCCCGCTGGAAGATGTGCTGGAAAAGCGCCGCCGCTACTATCAGGCGACCCAGAACGACTCCGGCCGCTGGGTGCTGACCCCCCAGGGGTATCTGGTCAGCAACGACATCATCACCGACCTGCTCATCGCCCAGGACAGCTCCCACCCGCTCAAGCGGATATAACGTCGTATCCGCCCGAAATTTACAACGATTTTGCCGCCGGGGAATTGACATTTTTCCCGGCGGCATGTATAATGTATGCGCTAAGGAAGCTCTGATTAAATCGACAAGAGCTGTGGGCGAGAGATTTTTCGGCCAATCGAGGCATCGAAAGCGGCGGAATACTTTGTGTACCCGCAAGGGGTATGCCGCATCCGTAAGCCGACTTACGTCGGCAACGGCTGCGCTATTCGATACCGAAGAGTGGGCGGAAAAGATCCGCTCACGGCCGCAGACGATTTGTTCAGAGGTTCCCCGGAAGGCAAACGAAAGCGGTGAGCTTCCACAGGGGAAACTCACCGCGTATATGGCGGAACTCAGGATTTCAGATCGACAGCGCGGTCGAAGAGGTCTTCCACATCCTTGCCGGGGCCTTTCGAGAGAAGAGAAACCACCACGGCGGCCAGCAGACCGGCGGCGAAGCCGGGGACGATCTCGTAGATGTCGGTGGAGGACAGGAATACCAGCCAGAGGATATCCACCGCAGCGCCGGCGGCAATGCCTGCCACCGTTCCGCCGAAGGTGAGCCGCTTCCAGAACAGGCTCAGCAGAATGACGGGGCCGAAGGCCGCGCCGAAGACACCCCAGGCATTTTCCACCAGACCCATGATGGAGCCGGAGTTGGGGTCGGAGGCGATCATCAGCGCGACAACGGCGATGACGATGACCACGATGCGCCCTGCCCAGAGCATTTCGGAGTCGGAAGCCTTCTTGCGGATGACGGGCTTATAGACATCGCTGGCAAAGGCGGAGGACGCCGCCAGAAGCTGGGAGTCGGCCGTAGACATGGCGGCGGACAGGATCGCGGACAGCAGCAGACCGGATACCAGCGCGGGGAAGATGCGGCGAACCATGGTGATGAACACGGTGGAGGAATCCTCAATTTCGCCCAGATACAGGCGGCCGGCAATGGCGGTCAGGGCGGACATGATCAGGATGATGGTCGTCCAGGAAATGCCGATCACGCTGGACTTGCGAAGTTCCTTCTCGGATTTCAGGGACATGAACCGGATGATGATGTGGGGCATACCGAAGTAGCCGAGACCCCAGCCCAGGCCGGAAATGATGTCCTGAGGGGTGGTGAAGAAGTTGAAGAAGCCGTCGGGCAGGGCCGCGCCGGTCGCGGCACCGTCGCCCGCTTTGGCCAGCGCCAGAGCGAACAGGGGGGCGATCAAGAGCGCCGCCAGCATGATCATGCCCTGGAAGAAATCCGTCCAGCACACCGCGCTGAAGCCGCCAAGGAAGGTGTAGGCCACGATGATGAAGGCGGCGATGTACATGGCAACGGTGGGATCAATGTCCATGACCGTGTTGAACAGGGTGCCGCAGGCCTTGATGGAGGAGGCGGCGTAGATGGTGTAGGCCACAAGGAAAATGATGGCGCTGAGGATTTGCAGGGACTTGTTCTTGCTCAGGAACCGGTTGGTCAGGTACTGGGGGATGGTGATGGAGTCACCCGCAGCGATGGAGAACCGACGCAGCCGGGGCGCCATGAAAATCCAGCTCACGGCGTAGCCGATGCCGAGACCGATGGCGATCCATGTCTGCCCCATGCCGCTTAAATAGATGGAGGCGGGAAGACCCATGAGCACCCATGCGCTCATATCGGAAGCACCGGCGGACAGAGCGGACACCCACGCACCCATGTTGCGGCCGCCGAGGAAGTAATCCTTTTCACCGGCGCCCTTGGACTTGCTGAAGAAGTACAGGCCGATGGCTACCATGAATACGAAATAGGCTATGAATACGGAAAGCTCAATATAATTCACAAAAATCCCTCTCTCTTTCGATACATGAAATAAAATCATGTATCCATGCTTAATAATGATGAAATCATTATACAAAGGTTTTAGGATTTTTGCAACGAAAACTTTCTTCCTGAGTTGTACAAAAAAACGTTGCCAAAGAAAGGAATTGGTGCTATTATACACAAGATATGATGAAATTTCCGCATGAAGAAGGGAAAAGCGGCATGAGCCTGAAAAAATATGAAGCATTTGTGCGGACGGTGGAGCTTGGCAGCCTGACCAAAGCGGCGGAAGCCATGGGCTCGACCCAGTCCCGCATCAGTCATGTCTTAAGCGCGCTGGAAGAGGAATACGGCTTCGTCCTTCTGCGCCGGAACCGGAGCGGCGTTCGGCTGACGGAGGCGGGGGAGATGGTGCTGCCCAAGATGCAGGAGATTCTCCAAAAGGACCGGGAGCTGACGGAGCTGATCGGGGACATCCGCAGCGCCGACGCCGGAACCGTCCGGCTGGGGGCGTTTACCAGTGTGGCCGTCCACTGGCTGCCAGGGATGATCCGGACGTTCCAGAGCGCCCACCCCAAGGCTGAGCTGAAAATGTTCAACGGCGACTACCACGACATGGAGCAGTGGCTCCGGGAGGGGGAGGTCGATCTGGGCTTTGTGACCCTGCCTGCCCCCGAAGGGATGAGAACCATCCCGCTGACGCAGGACCCGCTGGTGGCGATTATGCCGAAGAACCACCGGCTGGCACAGCTGGACGAGATCCCCATTCAGGAGCTGGGAGAGGACCCCTTTATCAGTCTGCTGCAAAGCTCAGCTCACGATATCCACCGGGCGCTGGATAATGCCGGTGTGCGCCCGAACATCAAATTTACCACCAAGGACGACTACGCCATTCTGGCCATGGTGGAGCAGGGGCTGGGCATTTCCATCGTTCCCCAGCTGCTCATTCAGGGACGGACACAGAATCTGGCGGTTCGTCCGCTGAAGCCCCGTGCCAGCCGAACCATCGCCCTGGCCATCCCGGAGGGAAAGCCCCTGCCTGTGGTCGAAGCCTTTGCCCGGACGGCGGTGGATTGGGTGAACGGGCAGAGCGGGAAATAACAGCGCTATCATAATGGAGGATACTGAAAATGAACACGATTTCTGCACCCGAAGGGGATTCCGTTATTTCACAGATTCTGGCGGCCTACGAGCTGCCGGGTACGATTCTGGACATTGCCCGCCACGGCAAGGGGCACATCAACGATACCTTCTGCGTATCGTGCCGTACCCCAGAGGGCGGCACTGTCCAATTGATATTGCAGGGGCTGTCCCAGGCCGCGTTTCCCCATCCTGAGGAAGTGATGGAGAATTTTGTGGGCATTACGTCCTATCTGCGCAGAGAGATTCTTGCCGAGGGCGGCGACCCTTCCCGGGAGACGCTGAGCCTGGTGAAAACCAGAGACGGCGCGGATTTTGTGACCGACAACCGGGGCAGGGTGTGGCGGCTGATGCCCTTCATCGAAAATGCCGACTGCTATCAGTCGGCCACGCCGGAGCTGTTTGCGGCGTCGGGACGGGCGTTCGGGCGGTTCCAGTACATGCTCCGGGATTATCCCGCCCAGACACTTCACGAGACCATTCCCCATTTCCACGACACCGAAGTCCGCTTCGGTCAGTTTCTCGCCGCGCTGGAAGCCGATAAGCTGAACCGGGCGAAAGGGGTATCCGCGGAAACCCAATTCTTTCTGGCGCGGAAAGAGGACTGCGGCGTTGCTCTGCGGGCGCTGCGGGAAGGGAAGCTTCCCCTGCGGGTCACCCACAACGACACGAAGCTGAACAACATCCTGATCGACCGGGACACCCACGAGGGCATCTGTGTCATCGATCTGGACACCACCATGCCGGGCCTCTCCATCAACGATTTCGGCGACTCCATCCGCTTCGGCGCGAACCACTGCCTGGAGGATGAACAGGACTTGTCCAAAGTCAATTTTGACATTCAGCTATACGAGGTGTTCACCCGGAGCTTTCTGGAGGGGGCGCGGGGCAGCCTGACGCCCGCGGAGCTGGAGTATCTGCCATGGGGCGCACGGCTGATGACGCTGGAATGCGGTCTCCGCTTTCTGACGGATTACTTGGACGGCGACCATTACTTCCACGTCAGCCATCCGCAGCAGAATCTGGACCGTGCCCGCACCCAGATGAAGCTGGTGAAGGACATGGAGGAGCAGTTCGACGCCATGGCGGCAGTGGTCGCAAAATATGGAAAATAAGAGTTGTTTTTTAGGATTGCATTTTTGACAGAGCACGCTATAATGTGTCCTGAAACCAGCCGTTCCCCCAATCGGTAACGGCGTCAGATGCAGATAACGCGCTTTTGCGCAGTATAAAGGAGGATACCACAATGAACATTCTGGTCACCGGCGGCGCTGGATACATCGGCTCCCATACCTGCGTTGAACTTCTCAACAGCGGATACGATGTGACGGTCATCGACAACCTGTGCAACGCCAACCCCAAGAGCCTGAAGCGGGTGGAGGCCATTACCGGCAGGAAAGTCAAATTCTACGAGGGAGACGTACGGGACGAGGCGCTCCTGCGGAAAATTTTTGCGGAAAATGAAATTTCCGCCGTCATCCACTTCGCGGGCCTGAAGGCCGTGGGAGAATCCGTCGCCCAGCCTTGGCGTTACTACGACAATAACCTCAATACCACGCTGGTTCTGACCAAGGTCATGACGGACGTGGGCTGCAAGAAGATCATTTTCTCGTCTTCCGCTACCGTCTACTCCGGCGACAACGAGATGCCCCTGCGGGAAACCAGCCGCACCGGCAGCTGCACCAACCCCTACGGCTGGACGAAGTACATGACCGAGCAGATCCTCTCCGGCATTGCCCACGCCGACAAGGAGTGGAGCGTCGTGCTTCTGCGCTACTTCAACCCCATCGGCGCTCACGAAAGCGGCATGATTGGCGAAGACCCCCGGGGCATTCCCAACAACCTGATGCCCTACATCACCCAGGTGGCCATCGGCCGCCGGGAGAAGCTCAGCGTCTACGGAAACGATTATCCTACCCCCGACGGCACCGGCGTCCGGGACTACATCCATGTGGTCGATCTTGCCAAGGGACACGTGGCGGCGGTGAAATACGTCGTTTCCGGTCTGGGCTGTGAGGTGTTCAATCTGGGCACCGGAATCGGCTACAGCGTGCTGGACATGGTTCACGCCTTTGAGAAGGCCAATGGTGTCAAGGTCCCGTACCAGATCGTCGGCCGCCGTCCCGGCGACCTGCCCACCTGCTACGCAGACCCGGCCAAGAGCGAGCGCGTCCTTGGCTGGAAGGCGGAAAAGAATCTGGAAGACATGTGCCGTGACTCCTGGAACTGGCAGTCAAAGAATCCCATGGGGTACGGGGAATAAAGAACAGCAAAAAAACACATCGGCCGTCCATTTGGATGGCCGATGTGCTTTTATAGTTTCAGATTTCCCGTTTCTCATAAAACCGGATGGACAGCAGCCATGAGACGGCGAAGATGACCATTGCCAGAATCGGAAGCAGTGCAATGGGGAGGGAGACACCGGATAAGTCCGGTGTGTCCAGAATGGCGGTGAGACCGCAGAAAATACCAACCACGCCGATAAAGACAATGCGTCCCTTCTGCGCACCGAATTTGAACAGCGGCGGCATGGTCAGCGCGGAGGACAGCAGGGAGATCATGGCAAGCACTGCCAGCTGGTCAGTCAGGTCGGCCGGATTGAACGCGCCGCTCCGGCAGAGCCGGACGACGGCGGCAACTGCGGACAGCAGGAAAATGGTACCGGCGCAGATCAGACTCATGATGTACTTTCCGGAGACGTATTGCCGCCGGGTCACCGGGAGGGTGTCGCAGTAGGTGAGCCAGTGCTCCGCATCGTCATAGGCCAGCAGGTTCACCGGCAGGACGCTGCTGAGAATGCAGGGATAGTAGATGAAAAAGGGCGACTGCCCGTCCGAAGAAAAGGCGGAAAAGAGAATAAACGCCAGCAAAAACAGGGGCATCAGCCGGCAGTAATTCCAAAGCAGGTAAAAATCCTTCCGAAGCAAGCCTCTCATATCAGTGTTCCTCCTTTGCCATGAAAATGAACAGCTGCTCAATATCTACCGGACTGAACGTGGAATTCCCGGGAACGCCCGACCGCTTCACCAGAAGCTCGCAGCCGAGGGGTGACACCCGCTTGCCGACGATGGCGGAAGCGGAAATGGCCGCCGCGTCCTGAGCGGTGCAGTGAAGAACCCCGTATTCCTCCTTCAGCCGGTCTTTTTCTTCGCAGAGGATCAGCCTGCCTTTGTGCAGGAAGGCGATGTAGTCGCAGATCTTTTCCAGGTCGCTGACAATGTGGGAGGAGATCAGAATGGCGTGATTCTCGTCCCGGGTGAATTCGTTGAAAATGTCCATGACCTCGTCCCGGACGACCGGGTCAAGGCCGCTGGTGGCCTCGTCCAGAATCAGAAGCCGGGGGTGGTGGGACAGGGCGACGGCAATGCCAAGCTTCATTTTCATGCCCCGGGAAAAATCTTTGAATTTCTTATCCGCGGGAACGGCCAGCCGGGTCAGATAGTCGGAAAAGACCGCTTCGTCCCAGCTGCGGTAAATGCCCTGCATGATCTTGCCTACCTGCCGGGCGGTGAGACAGGCGGAGATGCCCACCTCGTCCAGCACCACGCCGATCTCCTCTTTGGAGAGGCACAGGTTCTCCCGGTTGTCCCGGCCCAAAATGGTGACGGTGCCGCCGTCCCGGGAAATGGTGTTGAGAATCAGCTTGATGGTGGTGCTTTTTCCCGCACCGTTTTCGCCCACAAGCCCCATAATGCAGCCCCAGGGCAGGGTCAGGTTCAGATGATTCAGGGAAAAACCGGTGTAGTGCTTGGTTAAATCCCGTATTTCCAATGCGTTCATGTTCAATCCTCCATGGCAAATCTGACCATATCCAGAACTTCCTGCTCACTCAGGCCGACGGACTGGGAAAGGCGGACGATCTGGCCAATGTGATTTTCGATGTTTTTCAGGGTCTCCTCCCGGAGCAGCTCCACATTTTTGGGAGCCACGAAGCAGCCCTTGGCGGCGATGGTGTAGATGAAGCCCTCTTTTTCCAGCTCGTCGTAGGCACGCTTGGTGGTGATGACGCTGATGCGCAGATCCTTGGCGAGACTCCGGATGGAGGGCAGGGCTTCGTGCTCCTGAAGCTCGCCGCTGATGATCTGTGCTTTGATCTGGGAGTAGATCTGGTCGTAAATGGGAAGGCTGCTTTTGTTGTCGATCAATACGGTCACTTTGGCACCTCACTTCTGTTACAACTGTATATGTGCAGTATATACAGATATAACAGATTTGTCAAGTACTTGGGCAAAAAAACTTCATGCATGAGCATCGCACCATGAAAAAGTGCAGATGCCGGTGCATGAAGTTTTTGCGCATCATTTCCGGTTGCCCTGAAGGGGCGAGGAAATGGCGCATTTCTTATTTTGCTATGCTTTTGCATAGCAAAATATCCCAGCCTGAAAGGCTGGGATATCAGAATATTTACAGAACTTTCGAGAGGAAATCCTGCAAGCGGGGATTCTGGGGATTGCCGAAAAGCTGGGCAGGGGAGCCCTGTTCCAGAACCTTTCCGTCGTCCATGAACAGCACCCGGTTGCCGACCTCACGGGCAAAGCCCATCTCGTGGGTGACGACCACCATGGTCATGCCGGTCTCTGCCAGCTCCTTCATGACGGCCAGAACCTCGCCCACCATTTCCGGGTCGAGAGCGGAGGTGGGTTCGTCAAAAAGCATGACCTTGGGGTTCATGGCCAATGCACGGACGATGGCGATACGCTGCTTCTGGCCGCCGGAGAGCTGGTTGGGGTAGGCGTCCGCCTTTTCTTCCAGACTGACCCGGCGCAGCAGCTGGGTGGCCTTGTCGTCCGCTTCCGCCTGCGTCATCAGACCGGTGCGCACGGGGGCGAGGGTGATGTTCTTGCGGATGGTCATGTTGGGGAAGAGGTTGAAGTGCTGGAACACCATGCCCATTTTCCGACGGACCACGTCGATGTCCGTCTTGGGGTCGGTGATGACCTCGCCGTCAAAGGTGATGGTGCCGGAGGTGGGTTCTTCCAGCAGGTTCAGACTGCGCAGGAACGTGGACTTGCCGGAGCCGGAGGGGCCGATGATGACCATTTTGTCCCCGGGGTAAATGTGTTCGGAAATGTCCTTGAGAACCAGATGGTCGCCGAAGGATTTGCTCAGATGCTTAACGTCTATCACTTTGACGCAGCCTCCTTTCCAGTAAACTTTGCAGCCAGCTGAATACCATGACCAGCAGCAGATAGATACAGGCGATGCCGATGAGGGGGAACATCTGCTCGTAGGTTCGGCCGTAGATGGCCTGAGCGGCGTAGACCATTTCCTTGCCGCCGATGACGGTGATGAGGGAGGTGTCCTTCAGCAGCATGATGAACTCGTTGCCGAGGGCGGGGAGAATGGCCTTGAATGCCTGCGGAATGACGATCAGACGCATGGTGTCGATGTAGCCGAGGCCAAGGCTCCGCCCGGCTTCGGCCTGACCCGGGTCAAGGGACATGAGGCCGCCCCGGATGATCTCGGAGACGTAAGCGCCGGAATTGATGCCCAGCGTCAGCGCGCCCACCATGGTGTAGTTCCGGGAGAAGGAGAAGATAACGAAGCCCATGATCAGCAGCTGCACCATCATGGGCGTGCCGCGGATGACGGTGACGTATACCTTGCAGATGCCGTTGAACAGGCCGAGAATGGGGTTCTTGTGCCCTGTCCGCTGCTGGTCGTGGGCGGTCCGGATCACGGCCACCACAATGCCGAGGAGAATGCCCAGTGTCAGCGCCATGGCTGTGACCAGCAGGGTGGTGCCGACGCCGTTCAGGTACTGCTTCCAGCGGCTTCCTTCGATAAATGCCTGATAGAATTTGACGTAGAATTCCTGCCAGAAGGATGCGGTGCCGTCCCGCATCAGGGGTTTCCAAAGTTCGTAAAGTTCCACAGCTTCACCTTCTCATTTAATATTGCGCAGTATCGTGTTATACGCAGAAAATCGGCCTTCCCAGCGCGAAGGTCGGTTTTCCGGGTACAACCGTGCCAAGGGCGGCTTGAGCCGCCCCTGGCTGAGCGATTGGATTATTCAGCGGAGATGTACTTGTCAACGATGGACTGGACGGTGCCGTCGGCGGTCAGCTCGGCCAGCGCCTGGTTGATGGCGTCGAGCAATGCGGTGTTGTCCTTGTTCACGCCGATGGCGTAGCTCTCGGTGACGTACTCGGTGTCCAGAATGGTCAGACCGGCGTTGGCGGCAACAAAAGCCTCAGCGGGAGCGGAGTCGATGACCACGCAGTCAACCTGACCGTTGATCAGAGCCTGCACGGCGGAGGCGCCGTTGTCATAGGCGGTGACATGATCGTCGCCGTAATCATCGGAGGTGTAAATGTAACCGGTGGTACCACGCTGGGTGCCGATCATCTTCTCGCCCAGATTGTCCAGAGTCACATCGGAGCCTTCCTTGACGATGACCACCTGCACGCCGGTGGCGTAGCTGTCGGAGAAGTTCATGACCAGCTGCCGGTCTTCGGTGACGGTGACACCGGCCATGACGATGTCGGACTTGTTCTGCTGAACGGCCAGCAGAGCAGCGTCGAAGTCCATATCGTCCACGACCAGCTCCAGACCCAGCTTCTCGGCGATCGCGCCGGCGACCTCAACATCGATGCCCTCGAAGCTGCCGTCATCGGCGACCATCTCATAGGGAGGGAAGGCGGCGTTGGTGGACATGATCAGCTTGCCGGACTCGACGGTCTTCAGTTCGGCAGCGGCGGTCTCGGCAGCTGTGGTCGCAGCGGCCGTGGTCTCAGCGGCGGTGGCGGCGGGAGCCTCGGTGGCGGTGGTGGCCTTGGCGGTGTTGCTGCTGCCGCAGCCGGCGAACATGGACATGACCATCAGAACGGTCAGCGCAAGTGCAAATACCTTTTTCATAATTTTACTCTCCTTTTCATTTTTGACCTCCCGTAGCTGGGAGGTGATTGATGAGTGCATTATAGCTCGTATTTTATTCATCGTCAATAGGATGAATATACAACAATAAAGAGAAAATAAGGCCGTATGTAATATAAATACTACAAAAACCCGCAAGTTTAACATGTATATGTGAATATTCAGGGAATTCATCCTAAATTATTCCAGCAACTGAGTGCATATTATTCATCATAGATGAATATACAGCCATGCAAAGCCGCTGGTTGACGGAGAGGACAGCATCTGGTATAATTTTATAGAGAACACAATCGGGAGGATGCCCTATGAAAACCACCGTGAAGGAACTGGACTACGAAAAAGTCATGGCGCTGCCCCAGTATCCCCATCTGCACCCCATCCGGCCCGGCATTTTCTGGCGCACCCTTGTGCGGGGGCTGTCCATTCTGGGACTGGCCGGAACCCACTTCCATTACACCAGCGAGGGAATGGAGAAGGTCGGTAAGAACGAGCCGTGCCTGATTCTCATGAACCATTCCTGCTTTCTGGATTTGCAGATCGCAAGCGCCATTCTGTACCCCCGACCCTACAATATTATCTGTACATCCGACGGCTTTGTGGGCATGGGCGGCCTGATGGCATGGGCGATGCGCACCATCGGCTGCGTACCTACCCGGAAATTCGTCACCGACCTGACGCTGGTGCAGGATATGGTCTACTGCCTGAAAGACCTGAAAAGCAGCGTTCTCATGTACCCGGAGGCCAGCTATTCCTTCGACGGAACCTGTACCGCGCTGCCCCGGAAAATGGGCGTGCTGCTGAAAAAGCTGGACGTGCCTGTGGTGATGATCGAGACTTTCGGCGCCTTCAGCCGCAACCCGTTGTACAATGAATTGCAGGTGCGCAAGAGCGTTCCCGTTTCGGCGAAGGTGCGTCTGCTGTACAGCCGGGAGGATCTGAAGGAGAAATCCGTCAAGGAGCTGTCCGACGGACTGGACAAAGCCTTCTCTTTCGACCAGTTCCGCTGGCAGAGGGAAAACGGCATTCAGATCACCGACGGTTTCCGGGCGGACGGTCTGGAGCGTATTCTGTATAAATGTCCCCATTGCGGCACGGAGGGGGAGCTGACGGGCAAAGGCACCGGCCTGACCTGCCGCCATTGCGGCAAGCACTGGGAACTGACCTCCATCGGCGACCTTGCGGCGTCGGAAGGGGAGACGGAGTTTTCCCACGTCCCTGACTGGTATCGCTGGGAGCGGGAGCAGGTACGCCGGGAGCTTGAGGACGGGACATACAAGCTGGACATCGACGTGGACATTGCCATGATGGTGGATTTCAAGGCCATTTATAAGGTAGGGCAGGGGCATCTGACCCACGACCGGGAGGGCTTCACCCTCACCGGCTGCGGCGGGAAGCTCCACTATACTCAGAAGCCCACGGCATCCTACGGCCTGTACGCCGACTACTATTGGTACGAAATCGCGGACACCATCTGCATCGGCGACAACCGGTGCCTCTACTACTGCTTCCCCAAGGCTGGTTACCCGGTGGCGAAGACCCGTCTGGCGGCGGAGGAGCTGTACAAGCTCTGCAAGACCCGGGCGCTGGCAAAATAACAAGGGAGAACGACCGGCGGCGCCCCAGAATAGACATGAAAAATCCCCGACTTTGGTTGACCAGACCAAGTCGGGGATTTTCAGAGAAAAAGAGAGGTAAGAAAATGAAAAAGAAAATTATCATTGAGTACATTCTCATTATATCCGGGGGCTATTAAAAAAATAAGTGCGCAAATATTAAATAAGTATTAAGCACGTAAAATTGAGGATGGTATTTTTGTGCAGAATGCCAAATGTGAATTTTTTGTAGCTTGTGGGATGCAACCCTTGACATTTTTTCAAATTGGGGTATAGTAAAGACAAATGAATTAGCACTCTGATGATGAGAGTGCTAAAGCGAAAGGAAGGTAAAGTAGATGAACTTCAATAACTATACCCAAAAATCGATTGAGGCCGTCCAGAGCGCGCAGCAGCTGGCGGTTCAGAATTCTCATCAGCAGATGGAGCAGGTGCATCTGCTTCTGGCATTGCTGCGGCAGGAGGGCGGTCTGACCCCTCAGCTGCTGAAAAAGATGGACGTTACGGTGGAAAGTCTGGAAGCGGCGGCGGAGGCCGAGCTGCGGAAGATTCCCGGCGTGCGGACAAGTCAGGCCATGGACAGCTTTTATGTCAGCGCCGACGTGCAGGCCGCGTTCAATGCGGCGGAGCAGCAGGCGCAGACCATGAAGGACGAGTATGTGTCTGTGGAGCATCTGTTCCTTGGACTTCTGGAAACTGCCCGGGGCGGCGTGAAGGAGCTGTTCAAGACCTATCAGATTACAAAGGAGCGTGTTCTGAAGGCTTTGCAGGAAGTCCGGGGCAATCAGCGTGTCACCACCGACAACCCGGAGGGAACCTACGACGCGCTGGAAAAGTACGGCACTGACCTGGTCAAGCGGGCAAGAGAGCAGAAGATGGATCCGGTGATCGGCCGGGATGAGGAAATCCGGAACGTCATCCGCATTCTGTCCCGGAAGACGAAGAACAACCCTGTACTCATCGGCGAACCCGGCGTTGGCAAAACCGCCATTGCCGAGGGACTTGCCCAGCGAATCGTGAAGAAGGACGTCCCCAAACAGCTGCAGGACAAGACCATTTTCTCTCTGGATATGGGCGCGCTGATTGCGGGTGCCAAGTACCGGGGCGAGTTTGAGGAACGGCTGAAAGCCGTGCTGAACGAGGTGAAGAAGTCCGAGGGCAAGATCATCCTGTTCATTGATGAGCTGCACACCATTGTGGGCGCGGGCAAAACCGAGGGCAGTATGGACGCGGGCAACCTCCT
>OHJU01000542.1_pt1 | contig 20173 bp, 19 predicted proteins | sample 1568711 | NCBI WGS metagenome assembly OHJU01 (sample SAMEA3879574, study PRJEB24766) | human gut metagenome | biome: human-associated habitat; feature: feces | place: USA | collected 1985/1987 | reverse complement strand
ATACTCCACTGCTTGTGCGGGCCCCCGTCAATTCCTTTGAGTTTCAACCTTGCGGCCGTACTCCCCAGGCGGGGTACTTATTGCGTTAACTCCGGCACAGAAGGGGTCGATACCTCCTACACCTAGTACCCATCGTTTACGGCCAGGACTACCGGGGTATCTAATCCCGTTCGCTACCCTGGCTTTCGCATCTCAGCGTCAGACACAGTCCAGAAAGGCGCCTTCGCCACTGGTGTTCCTCCCAATATCTACGCATTTCACCGCTACACTGGGAATTCCCCTTTCCTCTCCTGCACTCAAGCCTAACAGTTTCCAGCGCCATACGGGGTTGAGCCCCGCATTTTCACGCTCGACTTATTAAGCCGCCTACATGCTCTTTACGCCCAATAATTCCGGACAACGCTCGCCACCTACGTATTACCGCGGCTGCTGGCACGTAGTTAGCCGTGGCTTCCTCGTTTACTACCGTCATTGCAATGCATTGTTCACACACTGCACATTCGTCATAAACAACAGAGCTTTACAGACCGAAATCCTTCATCACTCACGCGGCGTTGCTCCGTCAGACTTTCGTCCATTGCGGAAGATTCCCCACTGCTGCCTCCCGTAGGAGTTTGGGCCGTGTCTCAGTCCCAATGTGGCCGTTCATCCTCTCAGACCGGCTACTGATCATCGCCTTGGTAGTCCGTTACACTACCAACTAGCTAATCAGACGCAGGCCCATCCTTTAGCGATAGCTTACTTGTAGAGGCCATCTTTCTTCATCCTGCCATGCGGCACAATGATCACATCCGGTATTAGCACTCCTTTCGGAATGTTGTCCCCGTCTAAAGGGCAGGTTGCCTACGCGTTACTCACCCGTTCGCCACTAAGAATTCTACCGAAATAAAATTCTCCGTTCGACTTGCATGTGTTAGGCACGCCGCCAGCGTTCGTCCTGAGCCAGGATCAAACTCTCAAAAATTTGTATCTAAACTCCGAAGAGCTTAAATCAAGTTTCTGAACAATTTGCTTCTAGCAAAATTACTCAAGAATTTTCGTTGGCTGTTTTTTCGCTTACGCTTAAACAATCCATTTATTGTCCAAGGTGTCTTTTATAATCGTCTGCGTTATTCAATTTACAAGATACAGCTGTTCGTTTTGCGTTCACATTCGTCCCGCAGCGAACTTTTATATGTTAGCACAACTTTTTTCCTTTGTCAAGAACTTTTTCCAAATTCTTACAAAGTTTTTTGTGCGCCGCCCTCATGGACAGCTTGCTTATAATACCATCCAAAGTTCGCTTTGTCAAGGGTTTTTTACATTTTTGGCCGTCTTTTTTATTGTTTTCTACTCAGAGACGACCGTCTCTGGAGGAAAGATTGTTGCTGATCTCCGTCAGGGCGTCCCCTGCGTCAATGCTGGTTTCGTCCTGCATTGCCAGATCTCCCAGACTGACCATGCCGCAAAGCCTGCCGTTCTCCATGACGGGCAGTCTTCTGATCTGTTCCCTGCCCATCAGCCCCGCCGCAAGGGCGACCTCCATGTCCGGCCGGGCGGTGATCACCTTCGCCGTCATCACGTCCCGGACGGGCGTGGACGAGGCCGACCGTCCGGCGGCCAGACACCGGGTGACGATGTCCCGGTCGGTGATCAGGCCGCACAGTCTTCCGTCGCTGCCGCACACGGGCAGCGCCCCAATATTGTAGCGGCCAAGCGTCCGCGCCGCCACCGCCACGGATTCCTCCGGATTGATCCGGATGACCGGATTTGTCATAACATCCCGCAATTTCATTGTCATTCCTCCTTTTGGACGGAGTATTGACATGTTTTCGGCGGTCTATTCCTTTATATACAGAAAATACGGGAGAGCCGGCGGCTCTCCCGTACATAATTTTATGGAATTATTCCTTCACCAGCAGCTCCGCGATCTGGATGGCGTTGGTAGCGGCGCCCTTGCGGACCTGATCGCCGCAGCACCACAGGCACAGGCCGTTGTCGTCCGTCAGGTCGGGGCGGATACGGCCGACGAACACAATATCCTGATCGGAGGTGTCCAGCGGCATGGGGTACTGCTTGTTTTTCAGGTCGTCCACCAGCTTGCAGCCGGGAGCCTTGGCGATGACCTCCCGTGCCTGCTCCACGGTGACCGGCACATCAAAGTGGCAGCTGACGGAAATGGAGTGGCTGCGCACCACAGGGACACGGACACAGGTGCAGCTGACCTTCAGCTCCGGCAGGTGCATGATCTTGCGGCCTTCGTTCTGCATCTTCATTTCTTCGCTGGTGTAGCCCTCGAACTGCTCGCCGCCGATCTGGGGGATCAGGTTGAAGGCGATCTGGTGGGAAAACACCTTCGGCTCGTAGGTCTTCCCCTCCCGCAGTGCCTCCACCTCATTCATCAGTTCGATGGGGCCGCCCGCGCCAGCGCCGGAAACCGCCTGATACGTGGAAGCGGTCATGGTGCGGATGGGGGCGATGGTGTTCAGCGCGTTCACCGCCGTGACGGTGATGATGGTGGAGCAGTTGGGGTTGGAGATGATGCCCTTGTGGTTCTTCACGTCCTCGGGGTTTACCTCCGGCACGATCAGCGGCACCTCAGGATTCAGGCGGAATGCGGAGGAATTGTCCACGAACACCGCGCCGGAGGCCACGATCGCAGGGGCAAACTTCTTGGCGATGTCATTTTCCGCCGCGCCCAGAACGATGTCCACGCCCTTGAATGCTGTGTCGGCGGCTTCCTGAATGGTCACGTCCTCACCGCGGAACTTCACGGTTTTGCCCGCGCTCCGGGCGGAGGCCAGCGGAACCAGCTTCCCGACGGGGAAATTGCGTTCCTGCAGAACCTTGATCATTTCCTGTCCCACAGCGCCGGTCGCGCCAAGGACGGCTACAGTATAGGTTTTCATATATTCATTCCTCCCACACTTTATTTTACAAAGCTGTTGTACAGAACCCGGATGGCTTCCTTGAAGTCCTTGTTGTCCACGCCGAAGATGATGTTCAATTCGTCAGGGCCCTGGTTGATCATACGGATGTTGATACCGCTTTCGCCCAGCGCCTTGAAGATCCGGCCGGAAATGCCGGGACGGAAGGCCATCTTCCGGCCGACGGCGGCGACCACGGCAATGTGGTGGTGGACGTCCAGCGTATCCGGCTGGGCTTCCTTTTTGATCTCCGCCATGATGGTGTACAGCTCCTTCTCCACCGCGGCGGTGGGAAGCACGACGGACACGTTGTCAATGCCGTTGGGAACGTAGTCCACGGAAATGTTATGCCGCTCCAGCACCGACAGGACTCTGCGCAGGACGCCGACCTGGTTGCTCATGCCCCGCTTGGTCAGGGAGATGATGGAAAAGTCCTTTTTGCCCGTGATGCCGGTGATGAACCGATCGGGGTCAACGTCCCCGGAGAAGGACTCCTGAATCATGGTGCCGGGGGCCTCCGGGTCGTTGGTGTTGCGGATGTTGACGGGGATGTTCTTCTCCCGCACCGGGAAAATGGAATCCTCGTGAAGCACCTGGGCGCCGGAATAGCTCAGCTCCCGAAGCTCGTCATAGGTGACCTCGGGGATGGCCTGGGGATCGTCCACGATCCGGGGGTCGGCCATGAGGATGCCGGATACGTCCGTCCAGTTCTCGTACACGTCCGCATCCAGCGCCGCCGCAGCCAGTGCGCCGGTGATGTCGCTGCCGCCACGGGAGAAGGTATGGATGGCGCCGTCGGGCATGGCGCCGTAGAAGCCGGGAATCACCGCGCCGTAGCCCAGCAGCACCTGATTGCGCAGCGCCTTGTAGGACACCTCCCGGTTCACGGTGCCGTCCATGTTGAACATTACCCAGTCTGCCGCGTCCACGAACTGGAAGCCGAGGTAGGCCGCCATCAGTTTGGCGGAGAAATACTCGCCCCGGCTGACCAGCTCCTCCTGGGTCACGTCCTTCGCGTCGATGCGCTTTTTCAGAGCCTCCAGCTCCGGCTCCAGCGCCAGGTCAAGCCCCAGCTCATCCCGGATGTCTAAGTAGCGGGAGGCAATCATGTCAAAAATGCTGCTGCAGTCCACGCCATACTGGACGTGGGCATAGCACAGATAGAGAAGGTCGGTCAGCTTATGGTCATTGCCGAACCGCTTGCCCGCGGCGGAGACCACCACGACCCGGCGCTCCGGGTCGGCCAGAAGGATATCCCGTACCTTGCGGTACTGGCCGGCATCCGCCATGGAGCTGCCGCCGAATTTGACTACTTTCATTTTCTGTTCCTCTCTGTCACTCTCAGTCATCCGCGAATTGCCGCGGCGAATGCGTTGGGATTCTCTTTCAGCCATGCGTGCATTGCGGCAACGGATACCGGCGCAGTCACCGCCGCGTTGCCCCAATGTGCCTTCGTCTCGCCGTTCCAGTTACCGCGAACGTACCATGTCAGCTTCTCGTCGTTCACTGCCGCCGCATGGCCGCCGTAGGGGGCGTAGAAGCCCTTCCCGGCAAGAACGTCCACCAGATCCTGCACCACATTGTATGCGGTGGGATACCGGCCTGCGCCCTGGCCGAAGAAGCTCATGCGCTGAGAGGTCTCGCCAATGAAGGTGATAAGATTGTAGTTCATGGGAACAGCGGCCTCCGGCTCGCCGTCCTTCACCAGGGTGGGCTGAACGTAGGCGCTGATCACGCCGTTTTCCCGCTTGCCCGTAGAGATCAGCTTGCATACCAGGCCGTGGGCTTTGAAGTTCTCCACGTCCTCTGCCTTAATGTTGCGGATGCCCGCCACGGGGACGGTTCCCTTATCCAGACTCACGCCGAAGGCAATGTTGGCGGACAGAATGGCCTTGTGCCATGTGTCGATGCCGTCCACGTCGGTGGAGGGGTCGGCTTCGGCGTAGCCCAGCGCCTGCGCCTGTTTCAGCACATCGTCGTAATTGAGGCCCTGACGGGTCATGTTGTCGAGAATATAGTTGCAGGTGCCGTTCATGATGCCGCCGACCTCCCGGATGCTCTGCACCCGGCGGGCGCGTTCCAGCTCGGAAAGCCAGCCGATGCCGCCGCCCACGGCTGCGGTGCAGCGGAAACAGACGCCCTTTTCCTGCACCAGCGGCAGCAGCTCGTCATAGAAGGTGCATACCAGCGCCTTGTTGGCAGTTACCACACTTTTCCCCGCCTCAATGGCGGCGCGGACATAGTCGTAAGCAGGGTGCAGCCCGCCCATGACCTCCACCACGGTGTCGATGCTGTCGTCCTCCACAATGTCCCGGATGTCCCGGACGGTCTTCGCGTCGGGAAGCTGCATATCCTCCCGGCGCAGAACCTTGACGACCTGCATATCGTCTCTGCCCCGGGTAAGCTCATACACGCCCCGGCCGACGACACCGAAGCCCAGCAATCCGATCTTCATCAAATCATCCCCCGTTTTGTCTGTATGTGCGGTGATTTTTGGTCAGTGTGTAAAAACGGATGTGTCCATCCCGAAAACACTTGCTTTTTGTCGGAAAACAGTATATCATATACCTGCTCAAATTTCAACCACGCCAAAAAGCCAAGGTTTTCCCGGTATTCCCAAACTTTTTGTGCAATTAGCAAAGAATCGATCACAGGAGGATATTATGCTCTATCATTCCACCCGGAGCGAAGCCCACTTTGTGGACAGCGCCGAGGCCGTGCTGGGGGGTCTTGCCCCCGACGGCGGCCTGTATATGCCCGAGAGCATTCCCGCGTTTGACTGGCGGGCTTGCCTGCGGGGCAGCTCTACGGAAATGTCCGCGAAAATTCTTGCCGCCCTGCTGCCGGATATTCCCGATATGGATACGCTGGTTCGCCGCGCCTATCAGGGGAAATTTGAAACCGAAGATCTGACCCCCACCGTTTCCGTAGGCGGTTACTCCGTGCTGGAGCTGTTCCGGGGGCCTACATCCGCTTTTAAGGACGTGGCGCTTTCCATGCTGCCCCAGCTGCTCACCGCCGCCAAAACCGTCAAGGGGATGGAAAAGGATATCCTGATCCTCACCGCCACCTCCGGCGACACCGGCAAGGCCGCTCTGGAGGGCTTCCGGGATGTGCCCGGCGTGCGCATCTGCGTATTTTACCCCGACGGCGGCGTCTCTCAGGTGCAGCGTGCCCAGATGGTGACGCAGGAGGGCGGCAACGTGGCCGTCTCGGCCGTCCGGGGCAACTTTGACGACGCCCAGACCGGCGTGAAGAATATTTTCGCCGCCTGTCAGGGCCGGGAGCTGCCCTACGCCCTGTCCAGCGCCAACTCCATCAATATCGGCCGTCTCGCGCCCCAGATCATGTACTATTTCCGCTCCTACCGCGACCTGCTGGACGCCGGGAAGATCAAGCTGGGCGACGAGGTCAACTACTCCGTCCCCACCGGCAACTTCGGCGACATTCTGGCGGGGTATCTCGCCAAGCGGCTGGGTCTGCCCGTTGGGAAGCTGATCTGTGCCTCCAACGCCAACAACGTCCTCACCGACTTCATCCGCACCGGCGTTTACGACAAACGCCGTCCCCTGCTGAAGACCACCTCCCCCTCCATGGACATTCTGGTGTCCTCCAACTTAGAGCGGCTGCTGTACCTGCTGTCCGGAGACACCGCGCTGGTGTCCGGGCTGATGAACAGCCTGAACCGGGAGGGCGTTTACACCGTCCCCGGCGCACTGCTGGAACAAATCCAGAAGAAATTCTGGGCTGCCTACTGCGACGACGCCAAGGCGCAGGAGATCATGGGCCGGGTCTACCGGGATTGGGGCTATCTCTGCGACCCCCACACCGCTTCCGGCTGGGCTGCGGCGGAGGAGTATACCTCCCAGGCCGGCGACAATCGTCCCATGGTGGTGCTGTCCACCGCGTCTCCCTACAAGTTCCCCGCGGCGGTTCTCGCCGCCGTGGGCGGCGATACCTCCGGCAGCGAGTTCGACCAGATGGCGCGGCTGTCCGCCATGACGGGTGTGCCCATCCCGAAGAATCTGGCGGGCCTGCAGGGCAAGCCCGAGCGCCACACCGGCGTCATCAACAAGGAAGACATGCTGGACTACGTCCTGCATCTGTAAGCCGACAGGAGAAGCTGCATGAAACGAGTTACCATCCGCGTTCCCGCCACCACCGCGAACCTCGGCCCCGGGTTTGACGCCTTCGGCTGCGCCCTGAGCCTGTACACCGACGTTACTTTCGAGGAAACCGATTCCGGTCTGGAGATCACCGGCTGCGACGAAGCCTATACAGGCCCTGACAATCTGGCCTACACCGCCTACTGCGCCGTGCTGGGCACCTTAAGCGAGGAAGTCCGGGGCGTGAAGATCCACATCGACGCCCACATTCCCATCTGCCGGGGACTCGGTTCCTCCGCCGCGCTGCTGGTGGCCGGTGCCATGGGTGCCAACGTCCTGCGGGGCAATAAGCTCTCCACACAGGGCCTGCTCAACATCACCAACGCCATGGAAGGGCATCCGGACAATCTGGCGCCCGCTTTCCTCGGCGGCCTCACCGCGTCCATGGTGGACGGCGGTCTGCCGGTGAGCGTCAGCTTTCCCCTCCACGCCGGGTGGGAATTTCTGGTTCTCATTCCGGATTTCACCCTGTCCACCCCCCTCGCCCGTTCCGTTCTGCCGGAGCAGGTCAACCGCCGGGACGCCATTTACAACATCTCCCACGGCGCGCTGGTGCTCAAGGCGCTGGAGCTTGGGGACGAGAAGCTGCTGCGCACCGCCATGCAGGACAGGCTTCACCAGAACTACCGGAAAAAGCTGATTCCGGACTACGAAAAAATCGAGGCGCTGGTGCGCACCGTCGGCGCGGCCTTCTGTCTTTCCGGCGCAGGCCCCACCCTGCTGTGCATCACCCGCAACCCCGGGCTGGAAGAGAAGCTCGCCAAAAAGCTGGACAGCATCACGGAGCATCACTGGCAGATGCTGCCCCTGCACGTAGAATTTGAGGGCGCACACGTCCTCAAGGCCGAATAAAGCAAAAACTTCGTATGACTTACACATCATACGAAGTTTTTCTTTTTAAACACCCAGCAGGAGCTTCGCAAACAGGAAATACACCAGCAAGCTCAGGGCGTCCACGATGGTCGTGATAAAGGGGCTTGCCATCACCGCCGGGTCAAAGCCCAGACGCTTGGCAAACAGAGGCAGCGTGCAGCCGACGAACTTGGCAAGGATGACCGTCACACAAAGCGTCAGGCACACCACGCCGTTGACCAGCAGGCTGATGCTTTCGTTGCCCATCAGCAGCCGATCGACCAGCAGAATTTTCAGGAAGCAGGCAGCTGCCAGCGCCGCGCCGCAGAGCACTGCCGTGCGGGCTTCCTTCCACATCACCCGGAACAGATCGGTAAAATGCAGCTCGTCCAGACTCAGGGCACGGATGACGGTCACGGAGGACTGAGAACCACAGTTACCGCCGGTATCCATCAGCATGGGGATAAAGGCGGTCAGCACCGGGAGCAGGCTCAGGGCATCCTCAAAAGAGGTAATGATCATCCCCGTAAAGGTAGCGGAGACCATCAAAAGCATCAGCCACGGGATCCGGTGCTTGAACAGGTCGAAGGGCGTACTCTTGAGGTAGGTCTTTTCCGAAGGGGTCATAGCGGCCATGATTTCCATGTCCTCAGTAGCCGCGTCCTGCATGACGTCCATGGCGTCGTCGAAGGTGACGATACCCACCATCCGGTTCTCCCCGTCCACCACGGGCAGGGCGATGAAGTTATATTTGGAAAGGGTCGCCGCCACTTCCTCCTGATCGGTCTGGGTAGTGACCGAGATCAGGTTCGTTTCCATGATGTCTTCGATCTTGGTCTCGTCGTCTGCGGCCAGCAGAAGATCCTTTACCGTCACAAGACCGATGAGCGTCCTGTCCTTTTCCGTAACGTAGCAGGTGTAAATGGTTTCCTTATCCACGCCCTGACGTCGGATGCGGAGAATGGCCTCCTCCACGGTCATGTGGGGGCGCAGGGAGACGTATTCCGTGGTCATGATGGAACCGGCGGAATCTTCGGGGTAACGCAAAATCTGATTGATAGAGCTGCGCATTTCCGGGTCGGCGTGCTTTAAGATACGCTGCACCACGTTCGCGGGCATTTCCTCAACGATGTCTGCCGCGTCGTCCACGTACAGCTCGTCCAGAACCTCCTTCAGCTCGTTGTCGGAGAAGCCACGGATGAGAAGCTCCTTGGCCTCCGGCTCCATTTCCACAAACGTCTCCGCCGCCTGTTCCTTGGGAAGCAAACGGAACATGAGGGGGATCTGTTTTTCGTCCAGCCCGTCAAAAAGTCCGGCGACATCCATCGGATTCATGGTCGTGAGGATATCCCGGAGAGTTGCATATTTTTTCTCCTCCAGCAGCTTCAGGAGGGCTTTTTCCACAATTTCAAAACGCTCTGCCATTCGTAATTCCTCCTATTCATTTATTTGTGAGATGAATAGGCAATTTACGCAGACAAAATAACTACAGACTCACCCGGACGGCAAGCCGCACTCTACTTCGTCCAGGTATATTGCCGTTGCCGCCAGCGTCCAAGAGAATCCCTCCTTTGAAGTCACAGTTTCTCTTATTTTACCCATCTTTGACGGAAATGTCAACCTTGACGGAAAGAAGTTGGGATAGTAAAATGAAAATATATCGCTTTTACTATCCGCCGGCCGCACCGGCGGAAAAAAGGAGGAATTCCCATGCTCCGGATTGCCGCTGAGGAAGACGTAAGCGCCATGCTTGCCATTTACCGGCCTTACGTTCTGACCTCTACTGCCACCTTTGAATATGACCCACCCAGCGAAGAAGAATTCTTACGCCGCTACCACGACATCACCGCCCAGTTTCCGTGGCTTCTCTGGGAGGAAGACGGGCAGATTCTCGGCTATGCCTATGCAAGTCTGCCCTTTACCCGGGCGGCATATGCCTGGTGCGCCGAACCCACCATTTATCTCAAATCTCAGGCACGGGGAAAGGGCATCGGAAAGGCGCTGTACGACGCGCTGGAAGCGATCCTCGACGCCCAGGGGTATTACCTTCTTTACTCCCTCGTCTGCGGGGAAAACGAAAACTCCATGCGCTTCCACGAGAAACGCGGCTACCGCACCGTCGCTCATTTCCCGGCCTGCGGCTTCAAGTTTGGCAGGTGGCTTGACCTGAACTGGATGGAAAAGCGGCTGAAGGGCGTCGATCCCCCGGGCGGCGTCCCCGTCCCATGGCAGGCCGTTATGCAAAACGCAGAATTCATTCACCAATATTTAGATAATTTTTCCCTTTCCTAATCAGGGAAAATATGATATTTTATCAGAGTGGATAGATGTCCCCAAACATCTGCGCAAAACCGAGAGAGGCACTAACGAATCTCCGGGTCAACGGGAGATTCTCAAAAAATCTACATAAGGAGCTGTGACCATGTATTTTCAGAAAAAGCGCGTAATCGCGATGCTGCTTGCCGGCGGCCAGGGCAGTCGGCTTAAGGTTCTGACGGAGAAAACCGCCAAGCCTGCCGTTCCCTTCGGCGGCAAATACCGTATCATCGATTTTCCTTTGAGCAACTGTGTCAACTCCGGCATCGACACCGTTGGTATTCTGACCCAGTATCAGCCCCTGGAGCTGAATGAGTATATCGGCAACGGTCAGCCCTGGAATCTGAACAAAACCCATTCCTGCGCCCAGGTTCTGCCCCCCTACGAGCGTCACGACAAGAAATCCGGCTGGTACAAGGGCACCGCCAACGCCATTTATCAGAACATCGACTTCGTGGACCGCTTCAACCCCGACTACGTGGTCATTCTCTCCGGCGACCACATCTACAAGATGGACTACGCCGCCATGGTGGCCTACCACGAAAAGCATAAGGCTTCCTGCACCATCGCCGTGCGAAATGTCCCTCTGGCGGAGGCTTCCCGCTTCGGTATCCTGAATACCAACCCCGACAACACCATCTACGAGTTCGAGGAAAAGCCCGCCAAGCCCAAGTCCACCAACGCTTCCATGGGCATTTACTGCTTCAACTGGCAGGTACTGCGGGACGCCCTGATTGCTGACGAGGAAAACCCCAGCTCCGCCAACGATTTCGGCAAGAACATCATTCCAAGCCTGCTGGCCGACGGTCACAAGATGATGGCCTACCCCTTCGACGGCTACTGGAAAGACGTGGGAACCATCGATTCTCTGTGGGAAGCCAACATGGATCTGCTGGGCAAGGAACCTGCCTTCCAGCTCCGGGGCGACAAGCGCTCCACCATCTACGCCCGCAACTCCGCCATGCCGTCCTCCTACATTGACGAGCAGGCCGAGATCGTCAACGCCTTCGTGGCCGAAGGCTCCGAGGTCTATGGAACCGTCCACCACAGCATCATCTCCATCGGCTGCACCATCGGTGAGGGTGCGCTGGTAGAGGACAGCGTCGTCATGCCCGGCGTGGTCATCGAGTCCGGCGCCATCGTCCGCCACGCCATTCTGGGCGAGGACTCCAGAGTCTGCAAGAACGCCATCGTGGGCGGCGCTTACGCCGACGGGGAAAAGAAGAAGATCAGCGTCACGTCCAAGGGCGCTGTCGTCGAAGCCAACACCGTGCTGAAGCCCGGTGACATGCTGTAACAGGAGGAAAAATGCAATGAACGTAACCGGTATTGTATTTACCAACGACGCAAGCCTTGGTGAGCTGACCACCAAGCGCACCATGGCCTCCCTGCCCTTCGGCGGCCGCTACCGTCAGGTAGACTGGGCGCTGTCCAATCTGGCCTGCGCCGGTGTCCGCCACATCGGCATCATCTCCCGTCACAACTACCAGTCCCTGATGAACCACATCGGCGACGGTGAGGAATGGGGCCTGGAGCTGGAAGAAGGCGGTCTGGAATTTCTGACTCCCTACGCCCAGTCCGAAGTCCACCGCTACCGGGGCAAGCTGGAGTCTCTCGCCAGCGCCATGGACTTCCTCGCCTACGGCTCTGATGACGAGCTGGTCATCATGACCGACTCCGCCATTCTTTCCAACATCGACCTGACCAAGGTCATCGCCGCCCATGTCAAGAGCGGCCGGAACATCACCGTAGTCACCAAGGCCGGTATCTGCAACGGGAAAAAGATGATTGATCTGGCCATGAAGCTGGACGGGAAAGGCAACGTGACCGACATGCTGGTGGACTTTGCCGCCCCCGCCGATTATGTCGCTTCCATGGACATCTTCGTGGTGGACAAGAAGTGGCTCATGCAGCAGACCAGAGAAATGATCGCCCGGGACAAGTTCCACATGGATCGCGACCTGGTTCTGGGCGGCTGGCAGCGGGGCAAGGTCTCCGTCAACGTCTACCCCTTCGACGGTGCCGCCCTGTACAACGAGTCCGTGGAGGAATATTTCAAAAACTCCATGGCGCTCATCGACCGGGACATCCGCCACGACATGTTCGGCGGCAATCATCCCATCTACACCAAGGTTCGTGACCGGGTTCCCACCTACTACGGAGAGGAGTGCCAGATCGCCAACTGTCTGGCGGCCGACGGCTGTATGCTGGAGGGCAACGTCAAGGAAAGCATTCTGTTCCGGCAGGTCACCATCGCCCCGGGCGCGGACGTGGAAAACTGCGTCATCATGAACGACTCCGTGGTGGGCGAGGGCGCGGAACTGAAATACGTCATTCTGGACAAGGACGTCACCGTCACCCCGGGGGCAAAGCTCATTGGGACAAAGAAGAGTCCTGTCATCGTCAAGAGGGGGGAAACCGTATGAAAATTGCCATCTGTGCCTCTGAGGGCGCACCCTATGCCAAGTCCGGCGGACTGGGCGACGTAATGGAGGCTCTGCCCTCCGCGCTGGCCCGCATTGCGGGCAACGAGGTCGTCCTGTTTCTGCCCTACTACCACAAAATCAAAACCAACGCCGCCTATATGGTGGAGCGGGTGGCCGAGATCCGGGTGCAGCTGGGCTGGCGGCAGCAATACTGCGGCATCATGAAGCTGACCAACCGAAATGACGGCGTGCAGGTCTATTTCCTGGACAATGATTATTACTTCGGTGCCCGCACCGGCGCGATTTACGGGGACATGGACGACGGCGAGCGCTTCGCCTTCTTCTCCCGCGCCGTGCTGGAGACTTTGTTCTACATCGACTTCACCCCCGATATCATCAACTGCAACGACTGGCAGACCGCTCTGGTGCCGGTGTACCTGAACCTGTACTATCGTCATCTGGACAAGTTCAACCGCATCAAGACCGTGTTCACCATCCACAACATCGCCTATCAGGGCAAGTACGGTACCGATATTCTGGAGGACACCTGCGGCATCGGCCACCGGGACCAGCATATCGTGGAGTACGACGGCTGCGCCAACTTCATGAAGGGCGCTTTCGAGACCGCCGACAAGATCACCACCGTCAGCCCCACCTACGCACAGGAGATTTTGGACCCGTGGTTCAGCTACGGTCTGGACGCTCTGCTGCGTGAGAAGCAGTACAAGCTGTGCGGCATCCTGAACGGCATCGACATGGACGCCAACGACCCCGCCACCGACAAGAACATCCCCTTCAATTACAGCATCAAGACCTTCGAGACCGGCAAGGCCAAGTGCAAGGAAGCTTTGCAGGACAGGTTCGGTCTGCATAAAGACGGCAGCCCCGTCTTTGGCATGGTCAGCCGCATGGTGGGCATGAAGGGCTTTGATCTGGTGCAGAGCATCGCTGACGGTCTGGTGGACCGCGGCATCCAGCTGGTCATTCTGGGCAGCGGCGAGAGCCAGTACGAGAACTTCTTCTCTGACCTGTGCGGCCGTCACCCGGGCCGCGTAGGCACCTACATCGGCTTTGAGCCCAAGCTCTCGCAGGAGATCTACGCCGGTGCAGACGCCTTCATCATGCCCTCCAAGAGCGAGCCCTGCGGTCTGGCACAGATGGTGGCCTGCCGCTACGGCACACCTCCCATCGTCCGCGAGACCGGCGGTCTGCGCGACTCCATCCACGACAGCACCATGGGTGACGGCAACGGCTTTACCTTTGCCGGTTACAACGCCCACGAGCTGTATGTGGCCTGCTGCAACGCACAGGATGCCTACAACAACAAGGAAAACTGGAAGAACCTCGTGCGTCACTGCATGGAGTGCGATTTCAGCTGGGACGTTTCCGCCAAGAGCTATGAGGGTCTGTACAACGAGACCGCAAACCTCTGGTAAGCGCCTGAACCCCAAAGCATCCGCCGGGGCTGCCGCACGTTTGTGCGGCAGCCCCTTTTTTTGTTTTTTACACTCTGCACAAACTTTTCTGCAAAGTTTGTGCAATGATGCAATCATCGGCGCACAATGTGTGTTATATGCGCACATTTATGGAATTAGTCTTAACAAACTATGAAATTTTACTATATTTCGGTGGAGAATTGATTGCAATATCCGACGCTTTGAAGTATACTGAGGGCATAGACTTTTTAGCTGTCTGTCCGTCTCTGGCATTTTTTCCAAATGCTGGAATGCGGGCAGCACCCGCAGAAAGGAGCGGCGCAGAACTTGAAAGGCTGGTACAAGGCTTTGGAAGATCTGGTCTGGCTGACCCAGCTGGGGCTGAATATGCTGCTGCCGCTGGTGCTCTGCCTTGCCGGATGCTGGTGGGCTGTGGAGCACTGGGGCTGGCCGGAATGGCTGTTTTTGCCCGCTGTGGGGCTGGGGCTTGCCGCCGGGGCGCAGAACTTCTGGGTGTTCTGCAAGGAACGGCTGGAGCGCTCCAAGCACGAAAAAAATCATCGGGTGGGCTTCAACTCCCACCAGTAATGGAGGTCCGTTTTTATGAAATTGCAGCCGGAATCCAAAAAGGAGCTGCTGCGCATCGCCTGCGGCGTGTCTCTGTGCACTGCCGTGATGTGGGTGGTGTTTGCAGCGCTGCATCTGGTGGGCTGGGTGGTCTTTGACTACCGGGTGCTGCTGGGCGGCATCATCGGCGCGCTGGTGGCTATCGGCAACTTTGCCGGCATCTGCTTCGTGGTGCAGAAGGTCATTGACGAGCCGGACGAAAAAAAGCGTAAAGCGCAGCTGCAGATATCCTATAATACAAGGATGCTGCTGCAGGCGTTGTGGATCATCATAGCCATTGCGGCTCCCTGTTTCCAAGCGTTTGCAGGCGTTCTGCCGCTGCTGTTCCCCAGAGTTACGATCTATTATCTCCAGATAACCGGGAAGTACAAGCCGCTCACACCCCCGCAGGAGCCGGTGGACATCGCTGTGGAAGATGACCACGCCCCCGCTGAGGCGTCTGCGGTGCAGCCCCGTGACGAAGGGGGTGAACAAGAATAAATGGAACTGAACGGCGCAAAGATCCTGTATACCATCCACACCAATATCCCCTTGCTGGGTGATTTTAAAATTACCCAGACCTTGGTAAGCACTTGGATCGTCATGGCGCTGCTCTCGGGTTTTGCCATCTGGCTGGGGCACGACCTCAAGCTGGAAAATGTGTCCAAACGACAGGCCGCAGCCGAGTTCATCGTAACGCGGCTGGAGCAGTTCGTGCACGACAACATGGGCTTCCACTTCGATCAGTATATCCCCCTGGTCGGTGCTATTTTTGCACTGAGCATCGGGTGCAACCTGATCAGCGTTGTCGGCCTGTGGAGCCCCACGGCCGACCTGAACACCGAGGCAGCGTGGGCCATCGTGGTGTTTGTTCTGATCATGTACTACAAGATCAAGACGAACGGCATTCTGGCCTACCTCAAGGGTCTGCTCGATCCGATCTTTATCATGGCACCCATCAATGTGCTGTCAGAGATCTCTACCCCTGTCAGCATGGCGTTCCGTCACTTCGGCAACATCCTGTCCGGTACGGTCATCTCCACACTGCTGTACTGGGCACTGGCAAGCCTGAGCCACGTCATCTTTGGCTGGCTGCCGGGCTTCCTGAGTCAGATCCAGCTGTTCCAGATCGGCATCCCAGCCTTTACCGGTTTGTATTTCGACTGGTTCGGCGGCTGCATTCAGGCGTTCATCTTCTGTACCCTGACCACAATCTTCATCAAACGTGCTGCCGGTGAGGACTAAGGCCTTCCGGCATCCCCCAAAACACAAACACATTTTAGGAGGACAAATCTTATGACTGATTTCCAGTATCTGGCTCGTGGTATCGCTCTGGCAGGCTGCGGCATCGGCGCAGGCTGCGCACTGATCGCAGGTATCGGCCCCGGTATCGGCGAAGGCAACGCTGCTGCTGCTGCCTGTGAGGCCGTTGGCCGTCAGCCGGAGTGCAAGAGCGACGTTACCAGCACCCTGATCCTCGGCGTCGCCCTTTCCGAGACCACCGGTATCTACGGCTTTGTTACCGGCCTGCTGCTGATCTTCCTGGCTCCCGGTATGTTCATGAAGTATCTGGCATAAGCCTCCCGATCCGAAAAAATAACGAAAGGAGACGCTTATGGAACTGTATCAGGCGTTGATCACGCTGGATGGCTGGACCTTTCTGGCCCAGATCTGCAACCTGATGATCCAGCTGGTCATCTTCAAAAAGTTCCTGCTGAAGCCGATCAAACAGGTGATCGCCGACCGCAAGGCCAAGGCCGACAGCGAGATCGCAGATGCGCAGAAACTGCGCACCGAGGCCGAGGCCATGAAAGCGGAGTACGAGCAGAACCTGCAGAACGCCCGCACCGAGGCCAACCAGATCGTGACCGCGGCGCAAAAGACCGCCACCGCCCGCTCGGAAGAGATCGTGGGCGAGGCCCGCGCACAGGCCGCTGCGTTGAAGCAGAAGGCTGAGGCTGACATTGCGCAGGAGCGCAAGAAGGCCGTGAACGAGGTCAAGGACGAGATCGGCGGCATTGCCATGGAGATCGCATCCAAGGTGGTGGAGCGCGAGATCAGCGAGAAGGACCACAAGGACCTGATCGACGAATTTATCAAAAACGTGGGTGAAGCATCATGACCGAGACTGCAAGGATGTACGGCGGAAGCCTGTACGATCTGGCAGCGGAGGAAGGGCTTGAGACCCGCATCCTGGGGGAGCTGGAAGAAGTGAATGCACTTTTCAAGGCAAACCCGGACTACCTGCATCTGCTCAGCATCCCCAGCATCCCCAAAAAGGAGCGCTGCGGCCTGCTGGACGAAGCCCTGCGCGGGCAGGTCCACCTCTATGTGCTGAACTTTTTAAAGATCCTGTGCGAGAAGGGCACCCTGCGGGAGCTGTCCGGCTGCGCACGGGCTTACCGCATCCGCTACAATCAGGCGCACGGCATTCTGGAAGCTACGGCCATCTCGGCTGTTCCGCTTACCGAGCAGCAGCGCGCGGCGCTGCACGCCAAGCTGGAAAACCTGACCGGCAAGACCATCGACCTTAAAACCAAGGTGGATGCCAAGGTGCTGGGCGGTATCCGGCTGGATATCGAGGGCACCGAGCTGGACGGCACCGTTCAGAACCGTCTTGCCTCCCTGCGCCGGGATATTGCGGCGGTCACTCTGTAACATTCCCCTGCCCTTTGCAAACGGGGCAGAGCACAGAACGAATTTCCACCCGAAATGACTATTATGAATTGAGTGGTGAACAAACAAAGATGCAACTGAAACCTGAAGAGATCTCCAAGATCATCCGTGCTCAGATCAAGCATTACGAAAATGCCATCGAGCAGAGCGAGACCGGCACGGTCATTATGGTGGGCGACGGCATCGCCCGGGCCAGCGGTCTGGAAAAGTGCATGGCAGGCGAGCTGCTCCAGTTTGACAACGGCGAATACGGTATGGCCCAGAACCTTGAGGAAAATACCGTTTCCATCGTGCTGCTGGGCTCGGATGCCGGCATCAAAGAAGGCAGCATCGTCAAGCGCACCGGCAAGGTGGTTTCCGTGCCGGTGGGCGATGCCATGATCGGCCGCGTGGTCAACGCACTGGGTCAGCCCATCGACGGCGCAGGCCCCATCGAGACCACCGAGTACCGCGCCATCGAGAGCCGCGCTCCCGGCATCATCGAGCGCCAGCCCGTCAAGGAGCCGCTGCAGACCGGTATCAAGGCCATCGACTCCATGATCCCCATCGGACGCGGTCAGCGCGAGCTGATCATCGGTGACCGCCAGACCGGTAAAACGGTCATTGCGACCGATACGATTATCAACCAGAAGGGCAAGGATGTCCTCTGCATTTATGTTGCCATCGGCCAGAAGCGCTCTACCGTGGCAACGTTGGTGGAAAACCTTGAGAAAAACGGTGCTATGGCGTACACGACCGTTGTCTGTGCGACCGCATCGGAGCTCAGCCCCCTGCAGTATATCGCCCCCTACGCAGGCTGCGCTATGGGCGAGTATTTCATGAACAAGGGCAAGCATGTCCTCATCATCTACGATGACCTGTCCAAGCATGCCGTTGCCTATCGTGCGCTTTCGCTGCTGATCCGCCGTCCCCCGGGACGCGAGGCCTATCCCGGCGATGTTTTCTACTTGCACAGGACGGACAGATCTTCCTCGAGACGGAGCTGTTCCACGCAGGCATCCGCCCCGCTGTCAACCCCGGTATCTCGGTTTCCCGTGTCGGCGGCAACGCCCAGATCAAGGCGATGAAGAAGGTTGCCGGTACGCTCAAGCTGATCTACTCTCAGTATCGTGAGCTGCAGGGCTTTGCCCAGTTCGGTTCCGATCTGGACGCCGATACCAAGGCGCGTCTGGCGCAGGGCGAACGCATCGTTGAGGTGCTGAAGCAGGACCGCAACAGCCCTGTTGCCGTTGAAAAGCAGGTCGCTATTCTCTATGCAACGATCCACGGCTACCTCAAAGAGGTTGCGGTGCCCGATATTGCCGAGTATGAGCGCCGTCTGTACACTTACCTTGACGAGAATGTCACCGCCGCCGGTGTGATGGAGACCATCCGCACCTCCGGTGATCTCAAGCCTGAGACGGAGGAGCAGCTCAAGCAGGTGCTCGCCGACTTTACGGCTGAATTTTTGAAAGAAAAATAAACTGCAAAGGAGGTGCCGCCGATGGCCGGTTCCATGAAAGAGATCAAGCTGCGTATCCGAAGCGTCGAAAGCACCATGCAGATCACCAAGGCCATGGAGCTTGTTGCGTCCAGCAAGCTGCGCCGTGCAAAGGAGCGCGTCGAGGGCAGCCGCCCGTATTTTGAAACGCTCTACCGTACCCTGTACGACATCGCCAGTGCAGATTCTGACTTTGACAGCCCCTACCTCGCCAAGCGAGTGACAAACCGCCGCCTGTATATCGTCATCGCGGGTGACCGCGGTCTGGCGGGCGGTTATAACTCCAATATCCTGAAGGCTGTCGAGGCCGACGCGCAGGGCAGCGACTACTGTGTGCTGCCCATAGGCAAAAAAGCGGTCGAGCATTTTGAGCGCCGTAAGGCTGAGATTCTGACCACAAGCTTTGCCGAAGCAGGCGATCTGTCGGTCAGCGACTGCTTTGAGATCTCGCGGCTGGTCTGCCGGAAGTTTTTGGCAGGGGAGTTTGATGAGATACGCCTTGGTTTTACGCAATTTGTCTCTATGCTGACCCAGACGGCCACCGTGCTGCCGGTTCTGCCTTTCGATGCACCGCGCCCTGATCCGGGCTACGAGCACGAAAGTCTGATGCTGTATGAGCCGGACAGCAAGGCGGTCTTTGATGCGATCATCCCGGAGTATCTGGCCGGTGTTGTCTACGGTGCCCTCTGCGAGAGTGTTGCCAGTGAGCAGGGCGCGCGCCGCATGGCCATGGATGCCGCCACCAAGAATGCCGGTGAGATGATCGACCACCTGAACCTGTACTACAACCGCGCCCGTCAGGCCGCTATCACGCAGGAAATTACTGAGATCGTGGCCGGTGCTGACGCGGAAAGCTAACGAAAAGCCCACTAAAGGAGTGTGTGCTATGCCAGAAAAACACATCGGAAAGGTAGTGCAGGTCATGGGACCTGTACTGGACATCCGATTCAAGGACGGTGAACTGCCCGCCCTGCTCAACGCTATCGAGCTGGAGAACAACGGCAAAAAGCTGATCGTTGAGGTTGCCCAGCACATCGGTGACAATGTGGTTCGCTGCATTGCAATGGCCGCCACAGACGGCCTTGTCCGCGGTACGGATGCGGTCGACACCGGTGAGCCCATCAAGGTCCCCGTTGGTGACGAGTGCCTCGGCCGCGTATTCAACCTGCTCGGTGATCCCGTTGATGAGCAGCCTGCTCCCCAGAATGCGGAGCACTGGCCCATCCACCGTTCGGCCCCTGCCTTTGATGAGCAGGAGTCTGCCACTGAAATTCTCGAGACCGGCATCAAGGTCGTTGACCTGATCTGC